>Ga0194123_10000042_pt1 | contig 239185 bp, 247 predicted proteins | sample TA2MahsurfametaG_5_FD_155479 | JGI IMG/M metagenome (GOLD analysis project Ga0194123, IMG submission 155479) | Freshwater microbial communities from Lake Tanganyika, Tanzania - TA2015023 Mahale A surface | ecosystem: Environmental > Aquatic > Freshwater > Lake | place: Tanzania: Lake...
GGCTGACGACATCTCGGTGCCCGCCTGGGACACACCCGCCCGCGGCGTGATGGGGCCCCTGTTCCGCGTGACCCTCGACGGCGCCGCCGTGCCCTACACGGGCATGCTTGCCAAGCGCGTCGACGACCCGTCGGCAGCCGACCTCGTGACCGTGGAGGCCGGATCCACCCGCACGTGGACGGTTGACCTCGGCACGGCCTGGGCGTTCACGCGATCGGGCACTTACGCGGTGCAGTTCGACGCCCCGGGGATGAGCGGCCCATCGCAGCCCATCCTCCTCACCGTCGCCGCGCGCGGCGCGAACACGCCGCCGTCCACGCGCATCGCGGGCGGCCCGCTCACCCCGCGGGCCATCACCTACGCGAACTGCACCACGGGGCAGGAGACGCAGGCGTCGGCGGCGGTGCCCGCCGCCGACGCCTACGCGGCCGAGATGCAGGCCTACTTCACCACCAACCGGGCCGGACAGCGCTACACCACATGGTTCGGCACGTTCGATCGCGCGCGCTGGTCCACCGTGGCGGCCAACATCGCGCGCATCCGCGCGGTGACCTCCGGGACGTCCTTGGAGTTCACCTGCGCCACGATCGACGACTGCGGCGGCACGGGAGTTTATGCCTACGTCCACCGCAACCAGCCGTACCGCGTGTACCTGTGCAACCAGTTCTGGACCACCACCACCACCGGCACCGACTCCCGTGCCGGCACGCTCATCCACGAGATCGCCCACTTCAACGCCGTCGCCGGCACCTACGACCACGTCTACGGCCAGGCCGGCGCGGCCAACCTGGCGGCCACCGACCCGGCGCAGGCCATCGACAACTCGGACAACTACGAGTACTTCGCAGAGAACACCCCGGCCACCACCGACACGGGCGCGGCGTTCACGGCCGACACCGGCGGCCTCGCCTTTGGCGAGGTCGCGGTTGGTGACACCGCCACGCGCACCCTCACCCTCACGAGCACCGGCGGCGGCCCGGCGCTCATCAGCACCGTGTCGTCCGGTGATGCGTCATTTCAGGTGACGGCCAGCACCTGCTCGTCGGGCGCGATCCCCGCGGCATCGACGTGCACCATCACCGTGCGGTTCGCACCACAGGCCGCCGGTGCCCGCACGACGTCGCTCGCCATCGCATCCGACGCCCCCGCCGCACCCGATGGCATCGCGCTGTCGGGCACCGGCGTGAGCACTGCCGTGCCCCCGGTGCCCGCGCCGGTGGCCCCTCCGGCCGCGACGGCCGCCCCGCAGCCCGCGGTGACCGGCGCCGCGCCGCGCGTGGCGGCGCGCCCGCTGGCGGCACGCCGGAAGGCACTCATCTCCCCCGCCCGCCTGGTGACCGCCGCCGGGCTGCAGGCGCCCACCGGATCACGCGTGCGCATCGGCAGGGTGCCCCGCGGCGTCACGGCGACCTCCTCGGGCGTGCGGGCATCCCGTGCGGGCACGTTCCGCATTCCCATCACGGTGACGGCGCCGGGTGGGCGCCCCGTGTCGGGCACCGCGACAATCATCGTGCGCTGACCATCCCGCCGCCCGCGCACCGCGACTACATGCGGTCGGGGGCCTCCACGCCGATGAGGTCGAGTCCCGCGGCGATGACCGACCGGGTTGCGCGAAGCAGGTCCAGGCGGAAGGCCACCACCTCGGGGGCCTCCCCCACCACCCGGCAGCGGTGGTAGAAGCCGTGGAAGTCGCGGGCGAGGTCCATGAGGTACGCAGCCACGCGATGGGGCGACCGACGGCGCTCGGCCTCGCGCACCACCTCGGGCCAGAGCGCCAACTGCAGCAGCAGGGCGCGCTCGACCGGGCCGAGCTCGGCGGGCGGGCCGGCGTCGGCCGGGGCCTCGGGCTGCTGGGCCAGGATTCCCGCGATGCGCGCGTGGGCGTATTGCACGTAATAGACCGGGTTCTCGTTGCCCTCGGCGCGGGCCACGTCGAGGTCGAGGTCGAAGGCCGTCTCGTGGCTGCGCTGCACCAGGAAGAACCGGGCGGCGTCCACGCCGATGTCGTCGATGAGCTCGCCGAGCGTCACCAGGGTGCCCGCGCGCTTGCTCATCTTCTTCGCCTCGCCGCCCTCGGTGAGCGACACCAACTGCACGATGGGCACCTCGAGCATGTCCGGGTCGTGGCCACCGGCTTCGATCACGGCACGGAGGCGCGCGATGTAGCCGTGGTGGTCGGCGCCCAGCACGTCGAGCAGGCGGTCGTCGCCACGCCCGGCCTTGTCGAGATGGTACGCCACGTCGGCGGCCAGATAGGTGGTCGATCCATCCGAGCGGCGCAGCACGCGATCCTTCTCGTCTCCGTATGCGGTGGTGCGGAACCACAGCGCACCGTCGTGCTCGTAGGCGTCGCCCGATTCGATGAGCGCCTCGAGGCCCCGCTCCACGGCGCCGCCCTCATGCAGGGTGGTCTCGCAGAGAAAATCGTCGAATCGCACGCGGAAGCGCGCGATCTCCTCGGTGATGGTGGCGAGCATCAGCTCTTTGCCGCGCAACGCGAAGAGCGCCAGCACCTCGACGTCGGGCGGATCCACGCGCTCGCGGTACTGGTCGCCCACCTCGTCACGCAGCTTCTCGGCGATGGCCGTGACGTACTCGCCCTGGTAGCCATCCTCCGGAACCTCGGCGGAGAGGCCCATCAGCTGGCCGTAGCGCGCGGCAACGGATGCCCCGAACAACTCCATCTGGCGGCCCCAGTCGTTCACGTAGAACTCGCGCGTCACCTGGTGGCCGGCATACTCGAGGATCCTCGCCACGCCGTCGCCGTAGGCCGCCTGGCGGGCGTGGCCCACGTGCGGCGGACCCGTGGGGTTGCACGACACGAACTCGATGAGGATTCGCTCGCGCGGCTCGGCCTGGCCGCGGCCGTAGTCATCCCCGGCCTCGGCGATGGCCCGGGCCGCGTCGGCGAACCACGCGGGGCTGAGAGTGAGGTTGATGAATCCCGGCCCCGCGACCTCGGCCGACTGGACGTACCCGGCCAGCCCGTCGGCCGAGGTGATACGCCCCGCCAGCTCGTCAGCGATCTCGCGTGGGTTGCGCCTGGCCTGCTTCGCGAGGGTCATCGCCACGTTGGTGGCAAGGTCGCCGAACTCCGCGTTGGCGGGTGGCTCGAGCATGGCGACCGCGTCGGCTCCCCCCGCGACCTCCGATGCCTCGCGCGCGAGGGCAAGGGCGAGCGGCGTGATGGGACTCTCCGAAGGCACGGCGCGCGATGCTAGCGAGCGCCGCCTGCGCGGGGGTAGGGATGCCCCGCGAGGTCGGCGAGCGACCGGTACACCTGCTCGGCCAGCACCACGCGCGCCAGCTGGTGCGGCAGGGTGAGCGGGCCCAGCGACATCACCTCGTCGGCATCGGCGGCGAGCGAGGGGTCGAGCCCGATGGCCCCGCCGATGAAGAAGCACGTGGGCCGGGCGTCCTCGAGGCGGCGCCCCATCCAGGAAGCCAGCGCCTCGCTGCTCGCCGGGGCCGTGCCGCGGGAGTCCATGGCCACCACGTGCGCGCCCTGCGCCACCTTCGCGCGCATGCGGTCGCCCTCGCGCCTGAACACCTGATCGTCGCCATGCTGCACGGGCTCGGCGGCCACCTCGTGCACCTGGAGGTCGGCCATGCGGGCGATGCGCTTCTCGAACTCGGCCCCGGCATCGGCGAGCGGCGGGCGCAGGCGCCCGACGACCACGAACTGGATGAGGCGGCTCACGCCGATACTGTAGGCCGCGGTGAGCGACTGCATCGCCATCATCAGCGACGTCCACGGCAACCGCCACGCGCTCGAGGCCGTCCGCCGCGCCATCCGCCAGGCCGCCGTCACGCGCATCTGGTGCCTCGGCGACATGGTGGGCTACGGAGCACATCCCGCGGAGTGCCTTCGCGTGTGCGTGACCGAGTCCGAGCGCTGCATCGCCGGCAACCACGACCTGGCGGCGGCCGGACGCGTGCGCGCCGACCAGTTCACGGCGCACGCCCGCGCGGCCATCGACTGGACGCGCGGGCGGCTCGACCGCAACTCGCTCGACCGCCTCGCTGCCCTCGCGCCCGAGGACCCCGAGGGCGAGGTGGCGCTGTTCCACGCGAGCCCGCGCGACCCCATCTGGGAGTACGTGATCACCGGCGAGCAGGTGCGCGCGGCACTCGACGCCCACCCCGCCCGCATCATGCTCATCGGGCACACGCACTTGGCGGGCGCGTGGCGGCTCGGGGATGACGAAAGGCTGGACGGCGGGCTGGTGCGCGGCGAGGAGACCCTCTCGATCGAGACCGGCCGCTGGATCATCAACCCCGGATCGGTGGGCCAGCCGCGCGACCTCGACCCGCGGGCCTCGTGGGCGATCCTCGACATGGATGCCCTCACCCTCAGGTTCAGGCGCACCCCCTACGACGTCCCGGGCGCGCAGAACGCGATCCAGGTGGCGGGGCTGCCGACCGATCTCGGCGCCCGGCTGGCGGAGGGACGATGACGGGCTACCTCGACCACGCGTCCGCATGGCCGCTCTCCGATGCGGTGCGCGCCGAGATGGACCGCTGGACCGCGCACGTGGGTAGCCCCATGGCCCTGCACGAGGCCGCGCGGGGCCCCGCCGACGCCATCGCGGCGGCGCGCGAGCAGGTGGCGGCGCTCACCGCCTGGTCCGCGGAGTGCGTGATCTTCACCGCCGGCCCCACCGAGGCGCGCAACCTCGCGATCAAGGGGTCGCTGGCCGCGGGCGGCGTCGAGGCGCCGGTGATCGTCGCCGACCCCCTCGCCCACATATCCACGCTCGCCGTGGCGCGCACACTCACGCGGCGCACCGGCGAGATGCGCCTGAGCCCGGTCGACTCCACCGGGCGCGTCTCCACGGTGGACCTCGCGACGACGGTCACATCGAGCGCCGGAGGTGGCGCGAACGACGAAGGCAAAGGAAGTTCGATACGGGCCACCACAGGGGATATGAGGGCCGGCGCCCCTGCAGATGTCGTGGTGATCACCCATGGACAGGCCGAGGTGGGAACGCTCCAGGAGGCCGCGGCGCTCGCGGCGGCGGTGCGCGCTGCGTGCCCGGATGCCGTGATCGTTCTGGACGCCGAGGAGACCGCCGGGCTGATACCCCTCGATGACGGCCTCGGCGCCGACCTGGTGGTGATCGGCGGCCGCACGCTGGGGGCGCCGCCGTGGACGGGCGCGCTGCTGGTGCGCGCGGGCACGCGACTTCATCCCCTGGTCGAGGGCGGCCTCGAGGAGGGCGGCAAGCGCGGTGGCGCCCATGACGTGCCCGGCATCGCCGCGCTCGGGGTGGCCGCGCGCGAGGCACGCGCGGGTCGCGATGCGCGGGTGGCCACCATGCGCCGCCATGCCGCCACCTTGGCCGACGGCATGCTCGCGGTTCCGGGAACCCGGCTGAACGGCCCACACGTGGGTGAGCGGCTTCCAGGCCATGTGCAGGTGTCAGCCGAGGGCGTGGAGGGCGAGGCCGTGGCGCTCGCCATGGCCGCGCGGGGGGTGGCGGTGTCTCCCGGGTCGGCATGCACCTTCGGCGCGGGCAAGGCATCGCCGGTGCTCGAGGCCATGGGACTGAATGACCAGCTCGCGCGCTCGGCCGTTCTGGTGACCGCCGGGCCCGGCACCACCGACGCCGAGGTGGCAAAGGCCATCGCCGCCTACGCGGCCGCGGTGGAGTCCCTTCGCGGGATGGCGCCGGGATGAGCAGGTGAGCACACCCCACGACAGGTCGGTGGACGCCCTCGGCACCTGGTGCCCGGTGCCCGTGACTATGACCCGGGACACGATCGCGGCCATGGCCCGTGGCCAGGTGCTTGAGGTTCTGGCCGACGACCCAATGGTATTCCTCGACCTGCCCGCCTGGTGCCACGACGCCGGGCACGAGGTGCTCTCGATGGAGCAGCGGCGCGACGTCATCACGTCGCTCATCCGCGTGGGCTAGCGCCTTAGCCCTCGGAGATCACGGCCTCCGAGATCATCATGCGGTTCCAGGCGTTGATGCCGGCGATGGTGAACACCAGCTGCAGAAGGTCGTCCCCGGGAAAGGCCCCGGCGGCAGCATCCCACGCCGGAGCCATCGAGGGGTCCTCGGCCCGGGCGAGGTCGCCGCTGCGGGTGAGCAGGTCTGTGAGGGCCAGGGCGGCGCCCTCGCGGCCGTCGAACAGGTCAGACGCCTGCCAGTCGGCGGTGGCCGCGATGCGGTCGTCCGACACGCCGGCCTCGAGCGCGCCCGCCGTGTGGGCGTCCTCGCAGAAGCGGCAGTTGTTGATGCGCGACGCGCGCAGCTTGACGAGCACGGCCAGGGCGTGGTCGGGGTGCTCCGCGCGCGTGAGCGCGGCCAGCGCCCGGTAGCCGTCGGGCGAGCCGTCCTTCACGCTGATGCCCCCCGATACCGCGCCGATCTATGCGAAGCGGTAGGCGATGAGGACGATGCCGATGATCAGCCCTGCGATGCCCAGGCCCAGGCCCCACCACGCCATCTTGCGCCCGGCGATGTCCGTGCGATTGCCGATGTCGCGCAGCGCCAGGGCACCGAAGATGATGGCAAGGGTGGAGCACACCACCGGAAACACCAGCACCCCGACGATGCCCAGCACCAGCGACGCCGTGGCACGGCCCGATCGCTCGCGCGGCGCGCCGGGCTCCGACCCGCGCGGGGGCGGGGGCGGCTGGCGCTGCATGCCCCCGGGGTCGGTGGATGTCTCGCCCGCGTCGCTCACGTGCTCGGTCCACCGCGTTCCATCCCACCAGCGCAGCTCGTGACGGCCGGAGGGATCGGGAAGCCATTCCTGGGGACGGGTGCTCATCGGCGCGGGATGCTAGTCGGCCGGGTCGAGAAGGACGTCACCGGTCATAGCAGGAGGGGCATCCCACCCCAACAGCGCGCAGGCGGTGGGCGCCACGTCGCCCAGGCGGCCTTCGCGCAGCGGCAGGCCCGGGCGGTCGATCCACAGCGGCACGGGGTTGGTGGTGTGCGCGGTGTTGGCCGTGCCATCCGGCTCAATCATCACCTCGGAGTTGCCGTGGTCGGCCGTGACGATGAGCAGGCCGCCCGCCGCTGCCACCGCCGGGCGGATGTCGGCCATGCAGCGGTCCACGGCCTCGATGCCGCGCACCGCCGCGGGCACCACGCCCGTGTGGCCCACCATGTCGGCGTTGGCGAAGTTGACGACGATGAAGTCACGCCCGCCCTCGCCCAGCGCGCCCACCACGGCGTCGCGGATTCCCATGGCGCTCATCTCGGGGGCCTCGTCGTAGGTGGCCACGTGCTGCGGGCTCTGCACGAGCAGGCGGTCCTCGCCGTCGAACGGATCCTCGCGGCCCCCGTTGAAGAAGTAGGTCACGTGCGCGTACTTCTCGGTCTCGGCCACATGCAACTGGCTGCGGCCGGCGTCGCTTACCGACTCCGCGAGGCCCTGGCGCACATCCTCGGCCTCGAACGCCACCGGGTAGTCCCACTCACGACGAAGGCGCGTCATGGTGCTGATGGCGGGCATCGGGGGCTCCGCACCTCGGTCGAAGCCGTCGAATGCCGGGTCGCCCAGCGCCTGGGTGATCTGCCGGGCGCGGTCGGGGCGGAAGTTCCACACGATCACCTGATCACCTGGCCTGATGCGCCCATCCGCCGGGTCGCCGATCACCCACGGCTCGATGAACTCGTCGGTCACGCCTGACTCGTACGAGCGCTGCACGGCGTCGGATGCCGTGGCTGCGGCCTCGCCCCGACCCGCAACCATGGCGTCGTATGCGCGCTGGGTGCGGTCCCACCGATGGTCGCGGTCCATGGCCCAGTACCGGCCCACCACGGTGCCCACCCGGGCGCCACTGCCCTCGAGGTCGCGTATCGCCGGCAGCGCCGAGTCGGGGCGCGAGTCGCGGCCGTCGGTGATGGCGTGCACCACCACGCGATCCACCCCCTCGGCGCGGGCGGCGTCGAGCAGGGCGATGAGGTGGCGCTGGCTGGCGTGCACCCCGCCGTCGCCCACCAATCCCACCAGGTGCAGGGTCGACCCGCGCCCGTTGGCCAGGGCCGCCGCGATGGCGGGCACCTGCGCCAGTCCGCCCGGGGCCGCCACGGCCTCGTCGATGCGCACGAGCATCTGCGGCACGCGCCGGCCGGCGCCCAGGTTGAGGTGCCCCACCTCGCTGTTGCCCATCTGCCCCTCGGGCAGGCCCACGGGTAGGCCGCTCGCCTGCAGCAGGGTGGCCGACCCCTCGGCGGCCAGCGCATCGAGCGCAGGAGTGCGCGCAAGGGTGACGGCGTTGCCGGGTCCCGGCGGCGCCACGCCGAAGCCGTCGATCACCACCAGCACGAGGGGTCCGCTCATGCGGCGGCGGCCACGATGGCCAGGAACGATTCCGGATCGAGGCTCGCGCCGCCCACCAGGGCACCGTCCACATCGGGGCAAGCCATGAGCTCGGCGGCGTTGCCCGGGTTCACGCTGCCGCCGTAGAGCACGCGCAGGCGCTCGCCGTCCACCACCTCGGCCGCCACGGCGCGCACGATGGCGCAGGCCTCCTGCGCCTGCTCGGGCGTGGCGGTCTCCCCCGTGCCGATGGCCCAGATGGGCTCGTACGCGATGACCAGCCGGTCGATGTCGGCCGCCGTCGCCTGTGCGAGCCCCTCGCGCACCTGGCGGGTGACCCACGCCTCGGTCTCACCCGCCCGCCGGATGTCAATGGACTCCCCGCAGCACATGACCACCAGCAGCCCGGCGTCGATGCCAACCCGCACCCGGGCGGCCACCTGGGCATCTGTGTCCCCCGCCGCGCGGCGCTCGGAGTGGCCCACCAGCGCGCCGTCGGCGCCGGCGTCGATGAGCATGCCGGCCGAGATCTCGCCGGTGGATGCGCCTGACTCGGCCTCGTGCACGTTCTGCGCGTACACGGCGATGGGCGTGCCGGCCAGCGCATCGGCAGATGCCTGCAGGGCGGTGAAGGGCGGGCACACCGCCACGTCCACCGACGCCGCGGCATCGACCATGCCGCCAAGCGCCGCGCAGAAGTCGCGGGCCTCGGCGGCCGTCTTGTGCATCTTCCAGTTGCCCGCCACCAGCGGGCGGCGGCCGGTGCTCATGCCGTCGGCAGGGTCGCGACGCCCGGAAGCATGCGCCCCTCCATCAGCTCCAGGGCCGCACCGCCACCCGTGGATACCCACGTGAGCTGGTCGGCCAGCCCCATGTCGCCAAGCGCCGCGCCGGAGTCGCCCCCGCCGGCCACCGTGGCGGCGGGCGATGCCGCCATGGCCTCGGCCACGGCACGGGTGCCCTCGGCGAAGGGCGAGATCTCGAACGCGCCCATGGGCCCATTCCAGAACACGGTGCCGGCGCCCATGATCACCTCGCGGTAGGCCTCGGCCGTGCGCGGGCCGATGTCCACGCCCATCCAGCCATCGGGGATCTCATCGCTCGGCACCACCTGCAGCTCGGCGCCGGCGTCGAAGCGGTCGGCCACGAGGATGTCGGTGGGCAGCTGCAGCGTGCAGTTCACCTTGCCGGCGCGGTCGAGCAGTCGCAGGGCCAGCGCCTGGGCATGCTCGTCCTCGTGCAGCGAGGTGCCCACGGGGTCGCCCAGCGCCTTGAGGAACGTGAAGCACATGGCCCCGCCGATGAGGATGCGATCGGCCCGGTCGAGCAGGTTCTCGATGAGCGGAAGCTTGTCGCTCACCTTCGACCCGCCGAGCACGGCGACGAACGGCACATCGGGGCTATCGAGCAGCCCGCCGAGCACCTGCACCTCGCGCGCCAGCAGAAGGCCGGCGCAGGGGTCGAGCCGGCGTGCCACGGCCTCGGTGGATGCGTGCGCGCGGTGCGCCGCGCCGAAGGCATCGTCCACGTACTTGGTGAAGCCGGCAGCCAGGCGGTCGGCGAACACCCCGTCGTTGGCCTCCTCCTCCGGGTGGAATCGCAGGTTCTCGAGCATCACGATCTCGCCGGGGGCCAGGCCGCGGATGCGGGCCTCGACCTGCGTGCCCATGCAGTCGTCCAGCAGCTCCACGGGCTGGCCGAGCAACTCCGAGAGCCGTGCGGCGCACGGCGCGAGCGAGAGCTCTGCCACGCGCTGGCCCTTGGGGCGCCCGAGGTGCGAGCACACCGCCACGGCGGCGCCACCATCGAGCAGGTGGCGCAGGGTGGCCACCGAGGCCCTGATGCGGGCGTCATCGGCCACGCGCTGCGGGCCGCCCGCGGCGCCCTCGAGGGGCGCGTTGAGGTCGGCCCGCACCAGCACGCGCTCCTGGGCCCACGACTGGCCCGGGGAATCCACCTGGACCAGGGACGCCATTACGGCAACAGCTTCTGCGCGAGGTCGACCACCCGGCACGAGTAGCCCCACTCGTTGTCGTACCAGGAGATCACCTTGGCCTGCTTGCCCATGGTCATGGTCAGCGCGGTGTCCACCACCGACGAGCGGGAGTCGCCCACGATGTCGCGCGACACCATCGGGTCGTCGCAGTAGCCGAGGACGCCCTTCATGGGGCCGTCCGCGGCCTCCTTCAGGGCCTCGTTGATCTCGTCGGCGCCGGGGCCGTCGCGAAGCTCGGCCACCATGTCGACCACCGAGCCATCGGGCGTGGGCACGCGCAGCGCGATGCCGTCGAGCTTGCCTTTGAGGTGCGGCAGCACCTCGCCGATGGCGCGGGCGGCGCCGGTGGACGTGGGGATGATCGAGAGCGCGGCCGCGCGGGCACGGCGAAGATCGGAGTGCGGCAGGTCGAGGATGCGCTGGTCGTTGGTGTACGCGTGGCAGGTGGTCATGAAGCCCTGCTCCAGGCCGAAGGCGTCGTCGAGCACCTTGGCCACGGGCGCGAGGCAGTTGGTGGTGCACGAGGCGTTGGACACCACGTCGTCCTTTGCCGGGTCGTACTGGTCATCGTTCACGCCCAGCACGATGGTGAGGTCCGGATCGGTGGCCGGCGCCGAGATGATCACCTTCTTCGCGCCGCCGTCCAGATGCTTGGCGGCGTCGGGGCGCTTGGTGAAGAAGCCCGTGCTCTCCACCACGACGTCCACGCCCATGTCGCCCCAGGCGAGGTTGCCAGGATCGCGCTCAGCCAGCACGCGGATGGGCGTGCCATCCACGATGATGGCCTCGCCCTCGTGCTCCACCGTGCCCGGATACACCCCGAATACCGAGTCGTACTTGAGCAGGTACGCCAGGGTCTTGGCGTCCGTCAGGTCGTTGACGGCGACGATCTCGACCTCGCCCTGCGCGCGGCTGGTCGCCGCCCGGAAGACATTGCGGCCGATGCGACCGAACCCGTTGATGCCCACGCGTACCGCCATCACCCTCTCCTTGTAGGAAAACGGGCGCGAGCATAACCGCTCGCGGGCGGCGGGGCGGGCGGGTACACCAGCGGGCGCGCACCGGGGGACGAACGCCCCCGGCACGCGCGCGGGTTGCTGTGTGCGCGCCTTCATGCCGCGCAGGTCACCGTGCACCACCAGCCCGTAGATGATGAGCAGGTCGATGACGATGATCACCACGCTCCAGAACGGTGCGAACTCGAGCGTGGGTGCGTGGATGAAGAGGCTCGCGGCGGCCACGATGATGGCGAAGACCTCGGCCACCTGGTTGCCCTGGAAGACCAACCACGACGTGCACAGCAGCGTGATGCCCACGATGAGGTGGGCCCAGTCCCATGAACCCATGTTCCGGTACAGGAGCTTGTTGACGATGTAACCGGACTCGGCGAAGACCGCCGCTCCGCAGATGATCTGCAAGAAGCCTGCGATCGCCAGCATCCCGCCGGCGAAGTCCACCCAGCTCTGATTGCGCTGGCCGGTTGCGTTGGTTCCGATTGGTACCCCCGGTGGGATCGGTTCGAGGCCCAATTCCCCGCCGCGTGCCGGGATTCCCCAAGGGAACCCGTCGGGGACCGGCCACGCGACCGGCCCCGGAAACGACTCCGGGGGGCCCGAAGGCCCCCCGGAGGTGAAGCAAAGGATGTCCAGGCGCGGGGCCTAGGCCTCCTTGGGCTTCGGGGTGAGGACGGCCGCCAGCTTGCCCGAGACGATGCCGAGAATGACACCGATCACGAGGGTCACGAACGAGTCGAACCACACCCAGGCCCACGGGGTCGAGATAAGACCACCGAAAGCACCGAGACCCCCCGTGGCAGCACCCTCAGCGGCGGGGGCGTCAGCACCCACCGGCGCCCAGCCATCCATACCGGTGGCAACCCACCAGAGGAAGACCGCTGCGAAGCACGGGAATGTTCCGGCGACGTAGTACCAGTCACCGGCGATCAGGACCATCACGAGGATGAACGCGAAGACGCCGACCCAGAGGGCAATACCCCAGAAGTCAGGGAAAGCAGCCGTCTTGTAGGCCAGCGGAATGGTGATAAGAGCAGCGACGCTACCGAACACGGCAGCGAGGAAGATCTTGCCGAAGGCGGCGTTGTCGCCACCAGCAGCGAAGAACAGGCCCCACGTGATGAATGCGGTGGGGAGGATGAAGTGGAAGTTCTGCGGCACACCCACGGCGCCCGGCGCGTCAGTGCCGGCGACGGTGACCCAGTGGAACGTGAAGTTCAGCGAGAACTCAGTCCACAGGAATGACAGAACTCCGATGACAAGCGCGAGCGGAAAAATCGCCTTGGCGCGAGCACCCATTTGAGCTCCTTTGGATAGGACAGGGATCCCCGCTAACCCGGATGAGATGAGGTGGGCTTCGCGGTTGCACGCAGCAATGCCGTCGTGCTGACGGCACTCTACGGGCGTCCCACTTTTCGTCACAAGTGCTACATACCCTCCCCGCAACGTGCAATGGGGCTTATTTACTCGCTACGAGCGGGCGGTTTACGCAGTCGCAATAGTCACGCGGGGTGCGCGGAACCCGACGCGGCGCGGCGGTCGGCGCCTTCCCGCGCAAGGGGCATGAGCACGTCGGCCAGGGCCTCGGGCGAGTGGCGCACGGCGTGGTCGTCCTCGGCGATGTCGGCGGCCACCACCCGCACCCCCCGAGACTCCAGCGCGGGCACGTCCACCAACACGGGCTCCTGCCCCTGGGCGGCATACTGCGTCAGCGCGGCGGGCTCGAGCGCGCCGGCGTGCACCACCACCACGTCCACGGCGTCGGGCGCCATCTCGAGCACGCGGTCGAGGTGGGCAAGGGCGTCCATGCCGTCGGTCTCGCCGGGCTGGGTCATGATGTTGCACACGTAGGCGCGCAGCCCGCGCGACTGGGCCACGGCCTCGGCGATGTCCCCCACCGCGAGGTGCGGCAGCACGCTGGTGAACACAGAGCCGGGGCCGAGCAGGATCAGGTCGGCATCTGAGATGGCGGCGAGGGCGTCGGGGTGTGCGGCGGGCTCGGGGTCGAGCCACACCCGGCGGCAGGCGCCCACGCCCGACGCGATGAGGGTCTCGCCGCAGGCCTCCGAGCCATCCTCGCGCTCGGCCCACAGGCGCACGTGCTCGAGCGCTCCGGGGATGACCCGGCCATTTACCTTGAGCACGCGCGATGCCTCGCGCACGGCCTCGTCGAATGACCCGGTCACCTCGGTGAGGGCCGCGAGGATGAGGTTGCCGAACGGGTGGCCCGAGAGGTCGCCGTCGGCGAACCGGTGCTGGAAGAGGCGGCCCATGAGCGACTCATCATCAGCCAGGGCCACGAGCACGTTGCGGATATCGCCCGGCGGCAGCATGCCGAGCTCACGCCGCAGGCGGCCGGACGACCCGCCGTCATCGGCCACGCCCACGATGGCCGAGACGTTCAGGTCGCGCCGCTTGAGGCCGCGAAGCAGCGACGACAGCCCGGTGCCGCCACCGAGGGCCGCCACGTGCGGGGTGTTCACGCCGACCTCACCTCGGCCGGGCGACCGGAGTCGCGATGGGCCACGGTGGCGTCCAGCGACTGCGCGTACCGGGCGGCCAGTGCCTCGGCCACGGTGACGCTGCGGTGCCGGCCGCCCGTGCAGCCGATGGCCACCACCAGGTGCCGCTTGCCCTCGGCCTCGTAGAGCGGAAGCACGTAGTCGAGCAGCGCGAACAGGCGATCTGTGAACCCCGCGTAGTCGCGGTCGTCCGCCACGTAGTCGGCCACCGCGGCGTCCTGCCCCGTGAGCGTCGTGAGGTCGGCCACGTAGTGCGGGTTGCGCAGGAACCTCACGTCGAACATCAGGTCGGCCTCACGCGGCACGCCGTGCTTGAAACCGAACGACGCGAACGTGACGCGCATGCGCGGGCGGTGCGACGGCGCCATCTCCTGCGCCACGGCGTCCCGGAGCTCCCAGGGGTTCATCGCGCTGGTGTCGATCACCACGTCGGCGCGGTCGCGAAGGTCCTGCAGCAGGGCGCGCTCCTTCTCGATGCCGCGCAGCACCTCGCCGCCCGCGGCCAGCGGGTGGCGCCGGCGCGTCTCGCGGAACCGGGCCAGCAACACCTCATCCGAGGCCTCGAGGAACAGCATCTGCATGTGGATGTCGGGGATCTGCGCGATGCGGTCGAGCTCGTGCGCGAGCTCGTCGAACCAGGCGCCACCGCGCACGTCGAACACCAGGGCGGCGCGCTCCAGGCTGCTGCCCTCCAGGCGGAAGAGGTCCACGAGCGACGGCAGCAACTGCGGCGGCAGGTTGTCGATGCAGAAGAAGTCGGCATCCTCGAATGCGCCCATCGCCCCCGACTTGCCGGCCCCCGAAAGGCCGGTGATGATCGTCAACTCCATCCGTTGCCCGATCCGGCGAGGGTCTCGACCTGGTCGGGACCGCCCGTCTTGTTGAGGTGCTCGTAGATGTCGCGTGCCACCTTCGGCGGCAGGCCGGGCACCGCCTCCATCTCCTCGCGCGTGGCGGCGAGGAAGCGCTCCGGCGACCCGAAGTGTCGCAGTATCGCCCGGCGCCGGGCCGGGCCCACTCCCGGCAGGGCGTCCATGGCGCTGGCCGTCATGCCCTTGCCGCGGCGCCCGCGATGGTGGCGCAGGGCGAACCGATGGGCCTCGTCGCGCACCTGCTGCAGCAGCTTGAGCCCCGCGGAGTCCTCGGGCAGCAGGATCGGATCGGACCGCCCCGGCACGAAGACCTCCTCCTGGTGCTTGGCCAGGCCGATCATCGGCACGTCGATGCCGGCCTCGCGCATGGCGCGCTGCGCGGCGCCGAGCTGCCCCTTGCCGCCGTCGATCACCACGAGCGACGGCGCTGCCCCGAGGCTGGCATCGGGGTCGCCCGCTGCCAGGCGCGCCATGCGGCGGCCGATGGCCTCCTCCATGCGGGCGAAGTCGTCGGGTCCGCCCTCGTAGCGCATGGTGAATGACCGGTAGTGCTTGCGGTCGGGCGCGCCGCCGCTCAGCACGGTCATCGAGGCGACGGCGTAGGTGGCGCCGAGGTTGGAGATGTCGAAGCACTCGATGCGCATGGGCGGGGCGTCCAGGCCCAGCGCCCTCTGCAGGTCGCCGAGCGCGGCGGTGCGCCGCTCGCGCGTGCGTGCCGCCCTAGCTCGGTCCTGGTCGAGGGCCAGTCGCGCATTGCGCTCGGCCAGCTCCTGCATGCGGCGCTTCTCGCCGCGCTCCGATGCCCGTACCTCCACCCCGGCCTGCCGGCGCTCCGCCAGCACGGCCTCGATGCCATTCGTCGGCATGCCGAACGGCACCACCACCAGCGGCGGTATCGCCATGCCCAGCGCGTAGTACTCCATCACGAACTGCTCGAGCACTGTCGACGGGTCGCTCGATCCGGCGGCGTCCACGAAGAACGACTGCCGGTCACCCAGCACGCCGTCGCGCACTTGCAGCACCTGCACGTTGGCCGCCTCGCCGTCGTCATCCACGGCCACGCCCAGGACGTCGAGCGACTCCAGCGAGTCGCTGCTCATCAGTTGGCGCTCCATAAGGTGGCGCACGGCGTTGAGCCGGTTGCGGAACACCGCGGCGTCCTCGAACCGCTGGGCCTCCGCGGCCTCGCGCATCTGCTGCTCGAGCTCCTGCTCGAGACCGCGGTAGCGGCCCGACAGGAACGCGATGATCTGGTCGATCAGGTGCCGGTAGTCCTGCAGGCTGATGTAGTCGACGCACGGCGCCATGCACCGCTTGATGTGGTAATCGAGGCATGGGATGCCCGACGGCCGGCCGGGCTCGGTGCCCTCGCACGGGCGGCTGGGGAAGATCTTGCCGATGAGCGAGAGGGTCTCGCGCACCTTCGATGCGCTCGAGAACGGGCCGAAGTACACCCGGTCCCGCCGGTGCCGCTCGCGCGTGAAGTACACGCGCGGGTAGGCCTCATCGAGGCTGATGCCGATGTACGGGTAGCTCTTGTCGTCGCGCAGCTTCACGTTGAAGGGCGGGCGATGGGTGGTGATGAGGTTGCCCTCGAGGATCAGGGCCTCCTGCTCGCTGTTCACCACCAGCGCCTCGAGTCGCCCTGCGCGCGAGACCATCTCCGAGATGCGCGGATGCAGGCCCGCCTTTGGACCCGGGCGTCCCTCACCCGTGCCGTCCTGGCCGCGCACCGGCGCCTCGAAGTACGAGAACACCCGCTTGCGCAGCGACTTCGCCTTGCCCACGTACATCACGCGGTCCCCGGCGTCGCGGAACAGGTACACGCCCGGCGCGTCCGGCAGCGCGGCGAGCTGATCGCGGAGCGGCTCGGTGCCCATGCGCCCGAGTATATGAGCGCACCGGGGCGTCAAGCGATCGCACGGGCCGTGCCCGGAGTGAGCGCACGGGCCGTTCGCGAGCCGGATGCCGCATGGGCGTCACGCAAGGAGCTCGCCTGCGCGCACCAGCACGACCCCTGACCCACCACCGGCCAGTGCCGCCCCCTGTCCCGCCAGGGCCATCACGCGCGCCACGTACGCCTGGGTCTCGGCGTAGGGAGGGATTCCCCCGTAGCGGCGCACCGCCCCTCCCCCGGCGTTGTAGGCCGCCAGCGCCAGCGGCACCGACCCGAACTCGCGGATGCCGCTGGCGATGAGCCGCGCTGAGCCCGGTATCGCCTGCGCCGGGTCGAAGGGGTCTCGCACGCCCATGCCCCGCGCCGTGGCGGGCATGAACTGCGCGATGCCCTGAGCCCCAGCGCTGCTCACCGCCCGGGGGTCGAAGTCGCTCTCGGTCTTCAGCACCGCGGCAAGCAGGGCGGGCGAGATCGCCGCGGTCGTGGCCGACCGCACCACCAGGTCGCGGTAGCGCGCGGGCACCCACGACTGCAGCCCGCCGGCCTGCGCGCTGGCGGGCAGCGTGGCGCCGGGCTGCCCGCCGCCGCATCCGGGCAAGTAGCCCCAATGCCACTCCTCCCAGGAATAACGCTGGATGAACCCGAAGGCGCCGGCGTTGCGCACCAGCCAGGCGTGCACGCCCCCGCTCACCACGAGGTCGAGCTCGGTGGAGTTGCGATGCCGGCTGCGCCCCGGCGGCGCCACCCACTTCGGGTCGGGATGCCGCGCGAACAACACGGCCTGCTCGGCGTCCGACCGGAATGCGCTTGTGACCACCAGGTCCATGCCCGCGGCGCGGATGGCGCGGTCCATCTGGTCGAACGCCGCCGCCACGGCGGGACACATGGGCTTGCCATCGCGATACACCAACGGTCCGCTGTAGCCGCCCCCGGTGGCCCAGCCCACCGGGCCGTCACGCGGCATGCCCGCCACCGCGGCCACCCCGGCGCGCGCGGTGGCGGTGATAGACGTGCCGAGCGGGCCCGGACGGCGCACGCGCACCTCCACCTCCATCGGAATGCGTGCCTGCCCCACCAGGCGCAGATCATCCACGCGCGCCCCCGATCCGTCAGCCGACTGCGCGGCCGCGCGCCGCGCGGCGTCACGCAGCCGCCCGCGCAGGTCCCATGGGTCCACCAGCGCCGCGGGGATGGCATCGAGGAGGGCGCGCCCCGCCGACAGGGCGGCCAGGTCGGCCGCCAGCCGGGCCCCGCCGGACGCCACCCGCACGGCGCCCATCGCCGCCAGGCCGAGCACGGCCGCCACGCCGATGGCCGCCAGCGCGAGCACCACCGGCATCGCCTGACCCCGCTGCCGCGCGGCGCGATCGGCATGCGCCCCGGCGTGCCCTGCGCGCGCGGCGTGGCGACCAGCGCTGAGCGCACGACGGCGCATCACGGCACCCGCACCGCAGCACGCACATGAATGGCGCCGCCGCGCGCGGCGAGGACCGTCAGGGCCGGCGGCCGTGCCGACCCCTCCACCGCCACCAGCGATCCAGGGGGCCCGTCGGCCTGCATGGCCTTCGCTCGCGCGCGGTCCTGCGCCTGTGAGGCCGCGCCCAGCACCGACGCCACCTGCACCGCCAGAAGCGCCAGCGCCACGAGCAGCGGTAGCAGCGCCACCACCTCGAGCGCCGCCTGCCCCCCCTGGCACCCGGTGCCTGGCGCGCGGCCCGTGCACGATGCGCGCCGCGTGCCCGGGCGGCGCGTCACTGCGGAACCTCGGCATCGGCAGACACGCTGGGCGCGGGCACCCACGGCACGATCATCGGCACGCGCACGCGCACCGACACGTGCTCACGCCCGAAGCGGTCCTCGCGCATGCGCACGAGGGAACCCCGCGCCAGATCGCTTCCCAGCATGCGCCGCGCCGCCGCACCGGCGGGCGCCTGCACCGATTGCGCGCGTGCGCCCGCCCGCGCGGCCTCGCGCGCCGCGCCCCATGCATGCGCGGCCAGCCCCACCTGCACCACCACCGCCACGGCCAGCGCGATGAGCGGCACGAGCGCCACCAGCTCCACCGACGCCTGCCCCGCGCGGGCGCGGCTCGCCACGTGCCCGGGCAGCCGGCACGACGCGTCCTCGCGCATCCGGCTCGGCGCATTCCCATGCATGGGCGCGACGCTAAGCCTGCCTCACGCACGGGGGGCGCGCGGGGCGTCACGAATCAGCGCCGCATGCGAATCAGCAGCGCACGGATGCCGCGGCTAGAGCCGCCTGCTGTCGCGGACGATCCACCAGATCAGCAGCCCCAGGGCCACGATCAGCGCGATGTAGCCGAATGGCGTGAGGCGGTCAGCCAGCAGCGGATACCCGGCGACAAGAAGGAACGCGATGCCCAGCGCCGCGACCACCACCAGCACGCGCTGCCACGGCTTCATCACCAGCCAGGCGAGGGGGTTGCGGCGGAAGTACGCAACGCCCGCCGCGAGGACGGCGATCACGAACAGCACCGAGAGCACCTGCGACGCCGTGGCCAGCGCAAAGGTGAAGGCGCGCTCCCACCACACCACGAGCCCCGCGAGGCCAAGGATGATCACCGCATTGCGCACGCCGATGGGCATGGGAGCAGGATAACGCTGCCCTCGGCCCTACAGTTCACCCGTGCCCCGGCCCTCGCCCGACACGATCACCGTGCTGCGCTCCACCGATTCCCCGGGCTACCTCGACCTGCGCGCGGGCACGGCCGACGGGGCCCAGTTGGCCACGGCCTTCCGCACCGGCGGCCCGGGCGCGGCCACCATCGGTGCCGGCGAGCTGATCATCGGCGCGCCGCATCCGGCCGACGCCGGCAGCCGGCGACACATCATCGGACCCGATGGCGGACATCGAGGGTACGTCGAGTACCGCTCGCGCCTCTCGCCCACGCGCTGCGTCACCGCACTGGTGGATGACCGCGGCGTGCGCGCCTGGACCCGCGAGCGATCGGCGCTGGGAGCACTGCTGCACCGCCTGCTGCCGGCATCGACCATGCCGGACACCGCCGTGATGATCGGCCAGGACGAGGCGGGCGATGTGAGCGCGGTGCCGGGCGGCTACCGCCTGCGGTGGCACGGCGCCACCCGCCTCAGCCTCAGGGAGTCGGCGCTGCTGGCGCTGGCCCTGGGCCTTCCCCGCTAGCCGGCTGCTCCCCACTCGGGCGGGCCATGAACGCCGGGCAGCGCATCACGGGCACGGCGGGGTAGCGCGGCATGCGTGGCTCCTCGCACATGGTGAATACCGACCGGCGGGTGGGCACCAGTCGCTGGAAGGCGCAGCCATCGCACAGCCCCGCGGACATGCGACGCGGGGCGATGGTCACCGCGCGGGCACCCCCGCGCGCAGGGTGTCGGCCAGGCCGATGAGCGGCAGGTCGCCGTCGAGGTCGCCATGCCGCGCGCGCACCGACGCGGTGCGGGTCTCCACCTCGCGGTCGCCCACGATGAGCAGGTACGGCACCTTGGCCAGCTCGCCATCGCGGATGCGCTTGCCCACGCTCTCTCCGCGGCCGTCCACGTCGGCCCGCAGCCCCGATCCTCTGAGTGTGGCGCACACCTCGTCGGCATACGGCGCGTGGCGGTCGCTCACGGGAATCACCCGCGCCTGCTCCGGGGCGATCCAGAAGGGCAGGTCGCCGCCGGTGTCCTCGAGCAGGATGCCCAAGAAGCGCTCGAGCGACCCCGTGATGGCCCGGTGGATGATGACCGGGCGCTCCTCGGTGTCGTCGGCCGTGGTGTAGGTGAGGCCGAAGCGCTCGGGCATGTAGAAGTCGAGCTGGCACGTGCCCAGCTGCCACGAGCGCCCCATGGTGTCGGTGACCTGGATGTCGATCTTCGGGCCGTAGAAGGCGCCGTCACCCTCTTTGATGCCGTACTCGCGATCGCCCAGCGCCTGGCGCAGGGCCTCCTCGGCCTGGTCCCACATCTCGGGCGTGCCCGTGGCCTTCTCGGGGCGCGTGGAGAGGAACATCGACACGTCCTCGAACCCGAACCGCGCGTAGAAGCGCTCCGTGAGGTCGAGGATCGACCGCACCTCCGACTGGATCTGGTCCATGCGGCAGAACACGTGGGCGTCGTCCTGCGTGAACGCCCGCACGCGGAACAGGCCATGCAGCACGCCGGAGAGCTCGTGGCGGTGCACGTGCCCGAACTCCGCCAGGCGAAGCGGCAGATCGCGGTACGAGCGGCGCGTGGACCGGAACACCAGGCAGGCGCCCGGGCAGTTCATGGGCTTCACGGCGAACCCCTGCTCATCCACCTCCGTGAAGTACATGTTGTCCTTGTAGTGCTCGTAGTGACCGCTCTGCTTCCAGAGCTCATCCGAGAGCATCGTGGGGGTGCGGATCTCCTGGTAGCCCATGCCGTCGAGCTCGGTGCGCAGCGCCGACTGGATCTCGTTCACCACCACCATGCCCTTGGGCAGGAAGAACGGGAACCCCGGGCCGGCCTCGTCGAAGTAGAAGATGCCGAGGTCGCGGCCCACGCGGCGGTGGTCACGCGCCCGGGCGGCCTCGAGGCGCTCGAGGTACTCGTCGAGCTCCGCCTTGGTGGGGAACGCCGTGGCGTACACCCGCGTGAGCATGGGGTTCTTCTCGCTGCCGCGCCAGTACGCACCGGCCACCGAGAGCAGCTTCACGTGCCCGATCTTCCCGGTGTCGTGCACATGCGGGCCGCGGCAGAGGTCGGTGAAGTCGCGCTCGCGGTACAGCGACACGTCGGCCTCGCCCTGGCGGCCGAGCTCCTCCACCTGGTCCACCTTATAGGGCTGCGCGCGCTCCTCGAAGAAGGCCTTGGCGTCGGGGATGCTCATGACGCTGCGCTCGAAGGGCGACTTGCTCTTGGCGATGCGGTTGATCTCGGCCTCGATGGCCGGGAAGTCGTCCTCGGTGATCGGCGCGTCGAGCTCGAAGTCGTAATAGAAGCCGTCGGCGATGGGCGGCCCGAATCCGAACCGCGTGCCCGGGAAGAGGCTCATCACGGCCTCGGCCATCACGTGCGCGGCCGAGTGGCGCATGACGTACAGGTGATCATCGCCGCTCTTGCCCGTGACGATGGCGATCTGCTCGCCGTTGGCAAGCGGGCCCGCGAGATCGCGGATCTCGTCGCCCACCCGCACTGCCAGCGCGGCCTTTGCGAGGCCCGGGCCGATAGCGGCGGCGGCGTCGTATCCGGTTGCCCCTTCGGGCAGGTCCAGCCGGTTTCCATCGGGAAGGACGACGTGCATGCGGCGCGCGATGCTAGCAACGCCCGTGCCGGGGGCCGGACCCCTCTTGCGCGCCCGGGCAGACGGGTGGAACATGGTCGGCGACATGCGATGGCTTCTTTGCGGCTCGTCACCCGCCCCCGTGACACGGCGGGTGGTCCCGGCGATATTGGGCGCGCTGGTGCTCGCGCTGTTCGGCACCGTGCTCATCGTGTGGACGCCCGACGTCCCCGGCCACGGATGGATTCGCACCACCTACGTGCTGTTCGTGGTGGTCGCGCTCAAGTTGCCGCTCATCGCGATCCTCTGGTGGCTCATCGCGCGCAACCCCGAGTGGCCCGGCAAGCAGCCCTCATGGCTGCCGGCCGAGCAGGCGGAGATCCTCGCGTACCTCGAGAAGGAGGCCCACCGCGTCGCGCAGTTGTCCGACGCCGTGGAGCGCCTGGAGTACCTCTCGCAGGAGGCCTGGCACGTGGCCGACCGCCTCGACGGCGAGGCCAAGGTGGATGCCCTCACCGTGGCGCTGCGCATCGACCTGGTACGCGAGCGCGCTCGCCGCGAGCGCAGCGAGCGCTGACGCCGAATTGCGAACATCCGGTAAAGAATCCGCGCGACTGACACTATAAGGCTTGCGCTCGCGAGGGCGGCATGCCACATTTACCCCATGTGCCCGGTCTCCTCGTGGGACCGACGCGCATGGCGGTACTGAGCGGCGGACGCTCCGAGATCGGGGGGTCTCGGTCAGCGCGGGAATCGGGGGGTTCCCCGCGCCGTCCGCCGCCGTCCGCTTCCTGCGATGCTTACCTCGTGAACGGGGCGAGCATCCGCGTGCGCCGCGCCGCCGAGGCGCTGCTCGCAGCCAACTGGCGGCAGGGCATCGCGCGCAATGGCGTGCACTACGCCTACACTTGCCCCGAAGGCGAGAAGTACCCGTACCAGTGGTTCTGGGACTCCCTCATGCACGCGCTCGCCTGGAACGAGGTGGACCCCGCCAGGGCCGCGGACGAGGTGCGCTCGCTCGCCGCGGTGCAGCAACCCGACGGGCTCATCGGCCACACCGTCTTCTGGGATGCCCCCGTGCGCCTGGCGCGGCTGGCCTTCTACAACGTGCGATCCCGCAGGGACATGGCCACCGCCACGATCCAGCCGCCGTTCCTCGGATGGACCTGGGCCGAGGTCGCCGACCGCCTCGGCGATGCGGCCTTCGCCGCGCAGGGCCGCGAGGTGGTGCGCGCCTACAACGGATGGATCGAACGCGAGCGCGTTGACGCCACGGGGCTGGCGTGGGTGATCCTCCCCGACGAGACCGGCTGCGATGCATCCCCGGTGTTCGACAAGGCGCTCGGATGGCGCCGGCACGGCACCCCCGGGTTCGCCGCGCTCGTGAACGACGTCCGCCGGGAGGACTTCTCGTTCCGGCGAATCCGGGCGCGGGGCGGCTTCACCGCCGCCTGCCCGCTGGTGAACACCTGCCTCGCCCTTGGCCACCTTGGCCTGCACGCGCTGGGCGAGCCCGGTGCCCGCGCGCGCGCGAGGGAGATCACCCACGCCCTCGTGGATCACCTGTGGGACGACCAGGCAGGCATCTTCCGGCTCGCCGGGCCCGACGGCCTGCCGGTGCCGGTAAGCGCCTGGCAGGGACTTGCGCCCGCCGCCCTGCCCGACCTGCCCGAGGACATCCGCACCCGCGTGGTGGACGACTGGCTGCTGCGCGGCGACCGCTTCTGGCCGCCGCACCCGGTGCCGTCGGTCAGCCTGCACGACCCAGCGTTCATGCGTGGCGATGGCCGCGTCATCCCGCAGTACTGGCGCGGCCCGTCGTGGCCCTTCACGCCGCCATTCGCCATCCCTGCGCTGCTGCTGGCCGGGCGCCATGCCGAGGCGGCGGTGCTGGTGTCGCGCATCGAACAGCGCCTCGACGGCCAAGGGTTCCGCGAGTACCACGACCCCATCGACGGCACCGGCATGGGCGCCCGGGCGTTCACCTGCCAGGCCGTGGTGCTCGCGCTGCATGCCTGGCTCGAGCGCCCGCCGATTCCCGTGCGCGACGCGCTGGGCTAGCGCCGATCGGCATACGCGGCGCCCCTGGCTAGCGCCCGAGCGAGCGGCGCAGCGCCAGCACCCGCTGCAGCGATGCCTCCGCTTCGGCACGGGGGATGCGCCCCGATGCGATAGCCGCCGACACCGCGCGCATGCCCTTCGTGGCCTCGGCCTCGGACGTGGCGATGATCACCAGGTCCATGCCCGCCGCAGCCGATCCCGCCGACGCCCCGGCCGTGCCGCCGTACGGCCGCAGCGCAGGGGTGTCAATGGCGTCGGTGATCGTGACCCCGCGGAAGCCGAGGCCGTCGCGCAGGAGCCCGCGCACCACCGACGCCTCGAGAAGGGCGGGCCGCGGGGCCAGGGCTGTGAAGATAATGGACGACACCATGATCATCGGAATGCCCGTGGCGATCACCGCACGGAATGGCTCCATCTCCTGCTCGAGCGTGGCGCGCGGGGTGGTCACCCGCACGGCGGCATCGTCGGTGTTCACCCGCGCGCGCCCGAAGCCCGGGAAGTGCTTGGCCGTGGCCACGGCGCCGGCGTCGGTGAGTCCCTGCGCGAACGCCGTGCAGTCGGCGGCGACGGCGGCGGGCGTGGTGCCGAACGCCCGTCCGTCGCGGAAGAGGTCGCCGCCCCGCCGGGCCACGTCGCACACCGGGGCCAGATTGGCGTTCATGCCCGACCGCAGCATGACCCGGCCCGTTGCCGCGCCCTCGGCCCGGATGCCCGCGGGGTCGAGCCGCGCGCCCATGCGCGCTGCGCTCATGGTGGGGGGCGCCCACGCCATGCGCTTCACCAGCCCGCCCTCCTGGTCGACGGTGACGAGCAGCGGCGCGTCCAGGCCGGCCGGGCGCGGAATCGCCTGCAGCTGGCGCGTGAGCCTGCCCAGCACCGTCCGGTTGGGCGCATTGCGGCTGAAGAGGATGACGCTGCCCACCTCGCCACGGGCGATGGCCGCCCGCATGGACGGGCTCACCGTCGTGCCGTCCACCGGCCAGGTGATGCGCTGACCCGCAAGCTGTGCCGTGGTTGGTGCCGCAGCCGCTAGAGCGGGGAACATGACGGCCATGGCGGCCATGGCCAGCCCACCCCCGATCAGCATGCGTGCGCAGACGCTGAGGCCGGGCGCCAGGCGTGCCGCTATCCGCACCGCGTGCATCACGACACCGTTGCCCACCCGACCACCGTTCCGAAGGAGTTCTTCTGCGCGAACAGCGGGTTGGTGGCACTCTCGGCCGTCGCTGCATTGGTGGGGATGCGCCGCACCACCATCAGCTCCACGTTCGACTGCGCGGGCATGCCCTTGATGCGCTCGAGGTACGACACCAGCACGAGGCGAGCGTCCTTCCTGCCGAGCCCGGTGGAGTCGGAGCCCTCGAAGCGGAACTCCTTCATGGTGGGCCACGAGACCACCGGGGCACTGAAGTCCTTTCCGGTGAGCTTGCGGTGGCCCAGCGCAGAGCCCGGCAGCTGCGACAGGCGCTTCTGGTTGCGCGTGTCGCGGAACATGAAGGTGAGGCTCACCCGGCACCATGACGCGGCATCCTCGTAGATGCGCAGGCGCGAGACCACCCGGACGGCGGAGGTGCCGTCCGGAGCGTCCGCGTTGCGCGCCGTGCGGGCGTCCTGCTGGTAGAAGGTCTTGGAACACGGCGCAGTGGTGGGTGCCGGCGCAGGTGTGGGCGCCGGTGCGGCAGTGGACACGCTCGCGATGGCCGCGGGTGGCGTGGCCCCCGCCGATGACACCACCTGCGCGCTGATGGAATAAGCGGTGCCGGCAGCGAGGCCCGTGAGGCGCGCGCTACCCGACGACAGGGCCACCGTGGTGCTGGCACCCCCCGGGCTGGCGCTCACCGACACCGATGGGTCGCGCCACGGACACGTGGTGGCATCGGGCGACCAGGCGACGTCCACGCTCGTGCCGTCCGCCGTGGCCGTGATGGCCGTCGGGGAGGTCACGGTGTCGCAGATCCAGTCGCGCACGGCCTGCACCTTCGAGTAGACGCCCGGGATCGACGAGTTGCCGCACGGCACGGGGCCGAAGCTCGTGAGGCCGATGAGCAGCCGGCGCCCGTTGATGTCGGCGGCGAGCGGGCCGCCGGAATCGCCACGGCAGGTGTCGTCGGATGTCCCGCTCGTGGGGAATCCGCCAGCGCACACCATTGACGCCGCCTGGAATTCGGGGGGGTTGCACTGGCTGTCGACCAGGATCGGCACGCCTCCCGGGATCGTCTGGAGGATCGGCGGGTACGGGCCCGACCCGGCGGCGCCCGTGCTGCCCCAGCCCGCGATGCGTCCGTTGCGCGCCCCCGTCGGCGTCGCGGCCCGGGCGAGGGTGATGGCGGCATCGTCGCTGGGCGCCGGAATCGCCACGCCCGGAGTCGCGGTGGCCGTGGGAAGCCGCATCAGCGCGAAGTCCCAGGGGAAGGCGTTGGGCACGTACGAGGGGTAGACGCGAACGGCATCGGGGGCCTGGGCTGGCGGCAGCGCAGCCCGGGCGTAGGCGCTCGGGTACAGCGCGAACGACGAGATGGGGTTGCCGGGGGAGTCGAAGGTGCAGTGGGCCGCCGTGAGGATCCATCGCGGCGCCACCACCGACCCGGCGCATAGGCCGCCGCTCGGCGAGACCAGTGAGACGAACTGCCACTCCGACTGCACCGCGTCGGCCGGCGAGCCGACGATGCGGGTGCTGACGTCCGGGCCCTCCGCCGAGGCCCACGCGCCCGGGACCCCTATGGCGACGAGCCCGAGCACCGTGGCGATAAGGATGAGCCGGCGCACCGAGCGAACGTACCAGCCGCATCGCGCCCCGTAGACTTCCCAGGTCCCCGTGGCCGCACGACCCTCGACTGCACGAATGGAGCCCCGCATGATCGACGACGACCGCACTCTCGTGGCCAATGGATTCACCGAGACGGCATCCGACTACGAGGACGCCGTACGGTTCAACATCGAGGGCGGCCAGCGCCTGGTGATGTCGATCCCGCCCGGGCACTACGACGACGTGCTGGACGTCGGCTGCGGCACCGGCTGGACCACCCAGGCGATCGTCGACCGCTTCCGTCCGGCACGCATCACGGGGGTTGACCCATCGGAGGGCATGCTCGAGCAGTTCGAGGCGAAGCTCGGCGGCATCGAGGGCGTGGAGGTGGCCCTGGCGCAGGGCGACGTGGAGAACATGCCGGTGCCCGACGGCTCCTTCGACCTGGTGGTGTGCGCCATGGCCTACCACTGGTTCCCCCGCAAGTGGGCGGCGGCCGAGGCGATTGCCGCGAAGATGAAGCCGGGTGGCGTGCTGGCCATCCTGTGCTCGGGGCGCGGCGGCGAGCAGGCCTACCGGGACATCCTCGCCAACATGGAGCCGCCCAACTACGTGTGGCTCGGGGCCTTCGACGCCGTGCAGCGGGATATCCCCGAGATGGAGGACTACCTGGTGCAGGCGGGCCTTACGGTGGACGACATCTGGATGGAGCGCCGCGTGCGCCACACCTCGGTGGAGGCTTACACGCAGCGCATGCGCGTGGTGGCCAGCCACCTGATCGGCGACATGCCCGAGGACGAGGCCGAGGCCTACCTGGCCGAGGTGGAGCGCCGCATGCGCGAGGTGTCCGGCCCGCGCGGCTGGACCTACGACTTCACCAAGCTCTACGCCATCGCCCGCAAGCCCGCCTAGGGTCAGGGCGGGACGATCGTGCCGTCAGGGGCCGCGCGCGCGCGGGCGCAGCCACATCCTGACGAGCAGGCGTGTCCGAACCCGCGCACGCTGGGCTCCGTGCGATCACGTGGCGGCCGCGAGGTGACGAACCCCGTGTAGCGCTGGCCGACGTCGGTGGCGCCGCACGCCGCGCAGGCCAGGTCCTCGTCGCGCAGGAAGCCCTGCCGGAAGACCTCGAACCGCAAGCCGCACCCGTGGCATTCGAGGTCATACGTGGGCATGGCGCTCCCTCACGTGGTGATCGCCACCTTCAGCACGCCGTCCTCCTGGTTTGAGAAGAGCGGGTAGGCCTCCTCGATCTGGTCGAGGGTGAAGTGATGGGTGACCAACTGCTGCAGGTCGAGCCGCCCCGCCGACACCAGCGACATCAGGGCCCGCATGCGCTCCTTGCCGCCGGGGCACAGAGTGGTGCGGATGTCCACGTCGCCGATGCCGTACACGAAGGCGTCGAGCGGAATCGTGACCTTGTCGCCGTACACCCCAAGCGACGACACCACGCCCGCCGGGCGCACGGACTTCATGCAGTTCTCGAAGGTCTCCTGTATTCCCAGGGCCTCGATGGCCACGTCGGTGCCCCGGCCCTCCGTCAGCTCCTTCACGCGCGCGACCGGGTCCTCCTGCGTGTAGTCGATCACCACGTCAGCGCCCATCGTCTTGGCCATCTCGAGGCGTGTCGGGTTGGAATCGACCCCGATGATGAGGCTCGCGCCCATGAGGCGCGCACCGGCCGTGGCGCACAGGCCGATGGGCCCCTGCGCGTACACCACCACCGAGTCGCCGATGCGAACGTTGGCGGTCTCGGCGGCAGAGATGCCGGTGGACGCGATGTCGGTCACGAACATGACCTCCTCGTCGCTCACGCCGTCCGGGATCTTGGCCAGGTTGGCCTGCGCGTACGGCACGCGGAAGTAATCCGCCTGCACGCCGTCCGCGGAGTTGCCCAGGCGCCAGCCGCCGATCAGGCCCCAGGTGTCGTCGTAGCCGGCGCACTGCGAGAAGTCGCCGTGCTGGCAGTAGTAACAGGCACCGCACGGCGTGATGGCACCCACAACCACCCTGTCGCCGATCTCGTACCCCTGCACGGCCTCGCCCAGTTCGTCGATCACTCCCACCGGCTCATGGCCGACGATCCGCCCATTGGCGACGGGGTACTCCTCGCGCCAGATGTGCGAGTCGGTTCCGCAGATGGTGGTGGTGGTCACCCGCACGATCGCGTCGGTCGGCCCGCACGCGGGCCGTGCGACCTCCTCGATGTGGATGTCCTCTTTCCCGCGGAACACCGCAGCACGCATGGTCTCGGCCATCTCAGGCTCCTTGGGGCACCCACCCGGCCGAGTACGCATCGACCGGCGGTTACCCGTCGCGATCGTCAGATGGGGAGCAGTGTCGCAGGACGGCCGCGTTCAAGACGCGATGCGATCTCATTAGTCCTTACGCAGTATTGCCGGCGAGGAACTCACTCACGGCGTTGGCCACGATGCGCGCGCCAGCGGTGTCGAGGTGCACGCCGTCGGGCGACATCAGGTAGCCGGCCCGCTGGGCGATGTCGTCGTACGAGCGCCCGAGCGTGAAGTGCTCCACGAGCGACTCCAGCCCCGGGCGCCACGATCCGGTCCACGCCGGCCCCTCCTCCCTGCCGCTGCCCACGATCACCGCGGCCATGCGCTCGTGCACGGGCAGATACGACGCCCCGGTGGCGTCGGTGACGTCGCGGATGACCTCGTTGAAGCCGCGCACGGCGTCGTTGGGCGGGGCGCCGAGGTCCTGGCCCAGCGGCGGCAGCGAGCACACGCCCACGATGGTGCCCGCGCCCTGCAGGCGCTCGATCACCGCCTGCAGGCACTCACCGAACCACTCGGCCGACGGCGCCTGCGGCAGCCCCTTCGACCGGCGGACCGTCTCGCGGTTCTCGTCCGACAGCGTGGCCTGCACGTCGTTGGTGCCCACGAGGATCACCGCCCAGGCGGGATCGCAGGCCATCACGCGGTCCATGTCCTGCAGCATCTCCCAGGCCACCCGACTGTTCACCCCGCCATTCACGAAGGCCAGCTCGAGGTGCTGCTGGCGCAGCATGCGCACGAAGTCCACGCTGGCCCGCCCGCGCACGATGCTGGCGCCCATCACGGCCACGACCGGCCTGCGCGCGCGCTCGTCCAGCGGCAGCTCGAGGAACGAGTCGATGTCGCCGGCGGCCTGGCCCTGGACATCGCGCATGGTCTTGGCCAGCACCGCGGCCCCCACCACCCCGGCGGCCACCACGCCCAGCCCCATCGCCCTGCCCACGCGCACGCCCTGCACGCTAGCCCGTGGGCAGATCGCGCATGCCCCGGCGGGCCTCATGCACCATGGCGGCCATTGACGAGGCCTCACCCCCCCTGCCGGCCACCTCGCCCGGCGAGAGCCCGCGCGCCATCAGCGCCTCGACGGCGATGACCATGGGCAGCACCAGGTCGCGGTAGGCGGCGATGCCGTCCTCGGGCCGCCCACCGGGCGGGGGATCGGCCATGCGGGTGCAAAGCCCCCATGGCAGGGGGTCGTCCTCGCCGCGGATCACCGGCTGCACCAGGGCGCCGCCCGCGTCGTCCAGCACCCAGCACAAGAGCATGATCGGCCGCATCGCGCCGTCGTCGTCCTCCAGCGGCACCAGCCCCCAGGTGACGGCCTCGGGTGGCTCCTTCACGATCTCCCACGGGGGCGCGACCGCCATGCACCGCATGTTACGCCGCCGCTACAATCTGCGCACTGGCTCGCCACGCAGCCAGCGCGACGAACCCCGGAGGAGATCTCATGAGGACCACCATCGCAATCGCCGCCGCCGTCGTCGCGCTCACCGCTCTCCCGGCCGCGGCCCTCGCGGGTGGAAGCGACCAGGGCAGGTCGCTCGACTGCGGCGACCTCCAGGTGAACCCGGCAAAGCCAAAGCTCGGGCTGCCCAAGAAGGGCGCCTACGAGCTCAACTCGTTCAACAAGCGCGGCCAGACCCCACTGCCGTGCGCGAAGGTGCGCGCCTTTGCGAAGGCATACGTGGCCAATGGCACCGTGCCCAGCGGCTACCGCGTGAAGGGCTACCCCAACATGATCGGCCGCGACTTTTACAAGACGGGCACGGGCACGAGTGCCGGGTTCCAGATCATCTGGATGAAGTAGAGGGTGGCCGACGACGACCAGCCCGGTGACGGCCCCGGACCAGGCAGGCGCGGGCTGGTGTTCTGGGAGTGGGCGGTGGTGTTCATCGTGTTCATCGCGATGACCGTCTACATCACCATCGCGCCGTAGCGTCGCTCAGCTGGTCTGCGCCCACCCGACCCGGGTGCCGAAAGCGTTGAGCTGTGCGAAGAGGGGATTGGCGGCAGACACGGCCTGGGACGCGTCACGCGGAACCTGGCGCACGATCACCAGCTCCACGTTCCGCTGCGCGGGCATGCTGCGCTTTCTCCTGAGGTAGCTCACCAGCACCAGGCGGGCATTCCGGCGGTTTTGGCCCGTGGTGTCGCCGCCCGTGAACCGCATCTCGCGAGTGGTGGGCCACGAGACGACCGGTGCCGAGAAGTCCTGCCCGGTGAGCTTGCGATAGCCCAGGGTCGATCCGCGAAGCTGCGCCAGGCGCGCCTTCGTGCGGGCATCGCGGAAGATGAACGTGAGGTCGGTGCGGCAGGCGGCAAGGACGTCCTGGTAGATGCGGATGCGCGACGTCACCTTCACCGCCGCGCGACCGTTGGGCGCCTTGGCGTTCTTCCACCTGCGCGTGGCCTGCTGGTAGAAGGTCTTCGCGCACGGCGCGGGGGTTGCCAGGGTTGCCGGGGTCGGGGGCGTCACGCCCGGGGCGGGCGGGGCCGGGAGCACGGCGATGCTGTTTGCCCTCACCCCGTCGGCCTCGGTGAACTCACCGCCGGCCCATAGGTTACCCCGGGCATCGGTGTGCAACGCGAAGACGTCGTCATTCATGCCGCTGCCCACCTGCACCCAGGCCGAGCCATCCCACCGGGCGATATTGGCGGCGAACGTGGTGCCGATCTGGTTGAAGTTGCCGCCGGCGTACAGGGCGCCGGTGGAGTCGAAGCCCAGGGCGCGCACGATGGTGCTGTTAAAGGCAGCGGGGCTGCCGACGGCGCTCCAGCGCACGCCGTTCCACATGGCGACCGACGGGGTGGCGACGCCCCCGACCCCCGTGAAGAACCCGCCCACGTACAGGTTTCCCTGGGCGTCAAACACCATGTCCTCCACGAAGGAGGCCTGGGCCGTGGCGCCGATGTTCAGGTCGATGCCGCCGCCCACGGACTGCCACTGCGTGCCGTTCCACCGCGCGATGCGCGCGGTTCCGGCAACGCCGTTGGCGGACGTGAACTGGCCACCCACGTAGAGGTCGCCGTTCGGCGCGAAGGCCATCTTCTCCACGCGGCCGTTGAGCGCCGCATTGACGCCGAGGAACGACCATCCCGTGGCCTGCCAGCGACCGATGTTGTTCGTGGCCGTGCCGCTGGCCACGGTGAAGTCGCCACCCGCGTAGAAGGTAGAGGCGTTCGCTGCCATGGCCCTCACGGAGCCGTTCACGCCCTGGGTGAGCGGCTGGAACGAGAGGCCGTTCCATTGCGCGATGTTGGACACCGCGTTGAACGACGCCGTCGCGAAGAAGCCACCCACGTACCGCTGCCCGCCCGGCGACACCAGCACGGAAGTCACGGGTCCGCTCGTGCCGCTCGACAGCCCGGACCACGCGGACCCCGTCCACTGGGCGATGTTGTTGGCGGCGGTTCCGCCGGCGGTGGTGAACTCCCCGCCTGCGTACACGTTGGACGACGCATCGGTGGCGATGTCGTAGACCGGCCCGCTCATGCCGGTGCCGACCGGCGACCAGATGGCGGCGGACGCCGGGGCGGACACCACGGCGGCGGCCGCGGCGGCAAGCGCAAGGGCCGAGAGGGCTTGACGTGGACGGTTCAACGAGGGTCTCCGAGGACGGGGGCCAATAGGTTAGCAACAACTGGCATCTGGATCGGCCCTCTGCCTGCGAGTCGGCTGCAGACAGCGTGACGGTGGTACTGGTGGGACGGCCGTCAGACGACACCGTCACGGGCACGCCACCCGATGCCGCACCACCGGGCATGGTCGTGATGAGGCCAAAGGGGCCGCCGCCGACGCTCACGAGCCACTCGCGAATGCCGTCCTTCTCAACCTGGTTGATGGCGTACCGCTGACCCACCGGCCGGGGCGTACTACCCGGCCAGCGCGCTCTTGTAGATGACGCCGCCCTTCATGACCACCCTCATGGAGGTCTCGGCCCGGGCGATGAGCGTGATGTCGCGTGCGTGCAAGGTCGCTGAGGTCCCCCACTACTCGTCGCACCAGCTGCGCCACAGGTGGATCAGCCTGCGCATGATGGCCGGCTGGCCCCCCGCACGTGGTGGCCTGAAAGGCGGGCCACAGCAAGGCCTCCGTTACCCTTGACGTCTACTCGCATGTCCTCCTGGAGAAGCCCGCTTGGCTCATGGAGCGCATTGCTGGTGATGCCTCGGTGATGCCTTCCCAAGTGCTCGCAGCCCGATGGGAACAGGAAAGGCCCGCTCAAGCGGGCCTTTCCGCTCCGAGTGGGCGTTACTGGGCTCGAAATGGAACCCGGGCCGTCATTCCGATCGCCGGCCGCGCGCGATGACCTGGGCAGTCCTGGTGGAGCGGTCGATGTCGATCACCATCGGTGCCTGCAACGGACGGTATCGGTAGTCGCAGTAGCTCGCATTCACGAATAGTGTGCAGTCGACCGAGCGGGTTCCGTACTGCTCGTGGATGTGCCCGAAGGCATGGACGACCGGTGCTATGCGCGCGGTCTCGGCGATGGTGGACATCGACCCACGGGGCTTCCCCCGGTACGACAAGTCGAGTATCCCACGGGGTGGGCCATGGGTGATGAGCAGGTCCACCTCTCCAGCCGGAGCGTGCACAAGGGCGCGGGCGATATCCTCGTCTCGGCGATGGAACGCCCACCCGGGCAGCGTGACCCACGGTGAGCCCCAGACGCGAAGTCCTGCAATCTCCTCGCCTGAATCCTCCAAATAGACCCAGGGCAGGTCCCGGGGCTGGAGGCCGCGCTCAAAGCCGAAGTCGTGGTTGCCGGCGATCCCGGCGACACCGGAGTACCTCGCGCTCTGTGCGGTGAGCCATTCGCGGAAAGGGCCATTGAGCCACTCGGCCTGCAGGTGCGGGTCTGCCGGACGCCGGGGCCCGTCCGGGCAGATATCGCCGCAGATCACGAGCAGGTCACCGGCGGGCAGCACATCATCGGACGGCAGGTTCCCGTGGAGGTCGGACGTGATGATGGCGCGGATCGGTATCAGTCGATCAGCAGCCGCTATTCGTGACCGTGCCATTGGGTCACATGGTGCCTGAGAAGATAGCGCCCGTGAGGTTGGCCCGGCCGAGATTCGCGCCCCTCAGATGTGCGGGGGGCAGTCGACGTGATCGTAGCGGCGCACCTGCATGACCACGCGCCGGCCGAGTGACGTAACAACATCTACGGATCCCCATTGCGGTGCGGGGGGAGAATGATCAGTCTTCACTCTCCATCTCTTCAGGAGGTCAACGTGCGCGCGATCCTCTTCGGATCTATCGGCACCGTCATGGACGCGTCTGAACTGCAGCGACACGCCTTCAACGATGCCTTTGCCGAACACGGTCTCGACTGGCAGTGGGACCATGATTGCTACCGGGCGCTCCTCGTGAGCAGCGGGGGGACCGGGAGGGTCGCCGCATACGCCAGGGAGCGCGGCGTCACCGTCGACGCGCCCGCAGTGCACGCGACCAAGACCATCCGTTTCCACGAACTGCTCGGGGCGAGCGAGCTGACGCCCCGGCCGGGCGTTGCGGAGACCATCGACGAGGCGAGGCGATCGGGCATCGCCGTGGCGCTGGTCACGACGACCTCGCCCGGGAACGTCGCGGCGGTCCTCGACGCGCTCGCGCCCCAGCTGGGTCGGGATGACTTCGACGTGGTGGTCGACTCGTCGCAGGTTGACAGCCCCAAGCCCGCGCCCGATGCCTACCTGCACGCCCTCACGGCTCTCGGCGAGGGCGCGCCCTCGTGCGTGGCCGTCGAGGACAACGTGGGGGGCGTCATGGCCGCCTCGGCAGCGGGCCTCGCCTGCATCGCGTTCCCGAACGCAAATACACAGGATCACGACTTCGGAGGCGCCATCGTGGTGGAGCGGATCAATACGGGCGTGCTGCACGAGGCGGGCGCCCGCAACAACGGGAGGGCACCGGCATGAGCGAAGTCATCGGATCATTTCGCGCGGAACCGCGCGCCTTCCACGTTTCGGCGGTCGAGCGAATCGACTACCGCCTCCGATACGTCGACGGCGCCTTCGAGGTCGCCAACGACGAGATCGCCTCGGCGTACCGGGAGTTCGGGCGCTGCCTGCTGGTGATCGATGACGCGGTCCACGAGCTCTACGGGCCGCAGATCGCCGCGTACTTCGCACACCACGGCATCGACCTCACGGTGTTCACCCTCGATGTCGCCGAGCCCGGCAAGGCGATGACCACGCTCGAGGCCGTGGTCGATGAGTTCGATCAGTTCGGGCTCCTACGCACCGAGCAGGTGCTCGTCGTCGGCGGAGGGCTGACCACGGACATCGCCGGCTTCGCCTGCGCCGCCTACCGGCGGTCCACCGACTACATCCGGGTGCCGACCACGCTCATCGGCCTGGTCGACGCCAGCGTGTCGATCAAGGTGGCGGTGAACCACCGCAAGGCCAAGAACCGCCTCGGCGCCTACCACGCGTCGAAGGACGTCATCCTCGACTTCTCGTTCCTCAAGACGCTCCCGATCGACCAGGTGCGAAACGGCTTCGCAGAGCTGGTGAAGATCGCCGTCGTGGCCGACGAGGCCCTGTTCGTACGCCTGGAGGAGCATGGCGAGGCCCTCGTGCAAACGCGCTTCGGGTACACCGATGGCACGCCGGAGCTGCTCGCGGTCGGCCATGAGGTGACCTACGAGGCGATCCGGGTGATGCTGGAACTCGAGGTGCCGAACCTCCATGAGCGCGACCTCGATCGCGTGATCGCCTTCGGCCACACCTGGAGCCCGACCCTCGAGCTCGCGCCGGATCCCCCGCTCTTCCACGGGCATGCCGTCACGATCGACATGGCGCTGTCTGCGACGATCGCTGGGGAGCGTGGCTACATCTCCGCGCAGGATCGCGATCGCATCCTGGCGCTTATGTCGAGCGTGGGACTGGCACTCGACAGCCCGTACATGACCCCGGACCTGCTCGAGGAGGCCACGGCCTCCATCATCAAGACGCGCGGGGGACTGCTGCGGGCCGCGATGCCCGACCCCATCGGCACGTGCCGGTTCGTGAGTGACCTCAGCATGGAGGAGCTGCTCGGTGCCCTTGCGGTGCACCGCGAGCTGTGCGCCGGGTATCCCCTCGGCGGGGACGGGTGCGACATGTACGTGCCCGCCAGCACCCTTGGCTGGCGCTGAGGATGCGCGGTGGCCGTTGACCCGGGGGCGAGGGCGCTGCGCCCCGTGACGCCGGTGGGAATCCTCGCCGCGTCGCTGCGGGGCATCGCCGGAGACGATCACTGGTCGGCCGTGACCGACCAATCGCTGATGTCCGCGCTGCTCGACGCCGGTGAACTGGCTGCGGGGCTCGAGCCCTACGCGGCCGAATGCACCACGCCGGAGTCGCCAGCCCTGAAGAGCCTCGCGCACCACACCGCCGCCACCGACTGGTCCGCCGGTCGGGCCTCAGCCGCGGGCGCGCTCGAGGCCGAGATGCTGTCCGGCCATGTCGAGGGCCAATTCCTCAAGATGCTCGTCGCCATAACGCGCTCGCGGCGGGTCCTCGAGGTCGGGATGTTCACCGGGTACTCCGCGCTGGCGATGGCGGAGGCCCTGCCCGAGGACGGCGTCGTGGTCGCCTGCGAGATCAACGCGGACGCCGCGCATCTGGCCCGGCAGGCATTCGCGGGGTCCCCGCATGGCGGGAAGATCGTGGTGGAGGTCGGCGCGGCCGCCGACACCCTGCGCCGGCTCGCCGCCGAGGGCGCGCCGTTCGACTTCATTTTCCTCGATGCCGACAAGGCTGGGTATGCCGACTACTTCGAGGCCGTGATCGACGGTGGCCTGCTGGCCCCGCATGGGGTGATGTGCGTGGACAACACGCTCCTGCAGGGGCACGCGTACGTGACCGGGAGGTCGTCCGATGCCGGTGATGCGATCAGGGAGTTCAACCGGATGGTGGCCGATGACCCCCGGGTGGATCAGGTGCTGGTCCCCCTGCGCGACGGCGTGACGATCGTGCGCCTGACGGACGCGGGCTGAGGCATGGCCACCACGAACCCATCGACGGCCTGGCGGGATGACATCGACGTGACGCCCCACCCGCCTGTCGGCGCCACGGTGAGCGGCCTCGACCTCGACGACCTGCCGCCCGGGGCCGTGGACTTCCTCGTGGAGGTGCTCGCCGATCATGGGGTCGTCATCTTCACGGGCCAGGACATCGACGACGCGGGCTTCGTGAGGTTCCTCGCGCGCTTCGGGACCCTCACCTTCACCCGGGGGGAGACCCCCGTGCAGGGGCATCCCGACCTCAACGTGGTGAGCAACGAAGGCCGGACGGAACCCCCGCGCAGTTCGTTCCATACCGACACCAGCTACGTGCGGCAACCGCCTACCTACACGGCGCTGCGCGCGGTGGTGCTACCGGAGCGCGGCGGGGAGACGCTCTTCACCAATCAGTACCGGGCCTTCGACACCCTGCCTGATCACCTCAAGGCCACGCTCGATGGACGCAGCGCCACCCATGTGGCGACCGGCGTGGACCTCGGCGCCGGCGACGAGTCACGCGCGGACCACCGGGTCTTCCAGCGGCATCCGGTGTCGGGTCGCACCACGATCTACATATCGACCCCCCAGCGATGCGCGACCGTGAGCGGCATGGCCGACGCGGACGCCCGGGCGAGCATTGAATCGCTCTACCTGCACTGCACGGCCGAGGACAACATCTACCGGCATGCGTGGTCGCCGGGTGACGTCATCATGTGGGACAACCGGTGCGTGCTGCACAAGGCGGACCACTCGGGGGTGGACGGCATCCGCACCCTGCACCGGGGCCTGGTGATCGCCCGCCCCGGCAACGGGGCATGAGTCACCGGCGCCCGGGCGGGTCCGGTGGCGGCGCCCGCACCCTCGGGGCGCTCGGCCTGATGGCGGCCATGGTGCCGGTCAACCTCGCGCTCACGGCCACAGCCGCGCTGCGGGGTGCCCGCAGGGCATCCGCGCCGCCGCGCCCCGGTCCGAGGCGCACGGTCATGGTCAGCGGCGGGAAGATGACCAAGGCGCTGCAGCTGGCCCGCTCGTTCCACGATGCAGGCCACCGGGTGGTGCTCGTCGAGACGGCCCGGTATCGCTTCACGGGGCACCGGTTCTCACGTGCCGTCGATGCGTTCCATGTGGTGCCGGATCCCACCGACAGCGGATATGCCCAGGCCCTGCTCGATATCGTGCGCGCGGAGGACGTCGATGTCTACGTGCCGGTGTGCAGCCCGGTCGCGAGCTACTTCGACGCTCAGGCGAAGGAGATCCTGTCCCCCCACTGCGAGGTGATCCACGCAGACCCCGGCCTGCTGGCGGGCCTCGACGACAAGCACCAATTCGCGGCCATGGCGGCGGCGGCCGGCCTGTCGGTGCCCGACACGCATCGGGTGACGTCGGCCGATGAGGTGCTCGCCTTCGACTTCTCGCGATCCGCGCGCCCGTACATCCTCAAGAGCATCGCGTACGACCCGGTGGAACGACTCGACCTGACCCCCCTCCCGCGGCCGACGCCGGAGGAAACCCACAGGTTCGCGCTGCAGAAGCCCATCAGCGAAGAGAACCCATGGGTGCTGCAGGAGTTCATCCCGGGCACCGAGTACTGCACCCACAGCACGGTTCGTGGCGGACGCGTGCAGGTCTACTGCTGCTGCGAGTCGTCACCCTTCCAGTTGAACTACGCCATGGTCGACAAGCCCAGGATCGAGGACTGGGTCACCCGCTTCTGCCTCCCCCTCGACCTGACAGGGCAGGTGTCGTTCGACTTCATCGAGGCCGACGACGGCGCGCTCTACGCGATCGAATGCAACCCCCGCACCCACTCGGCCATCACGCTGTTCCACGACCACCCCGACCTTGCCCGCGCGTACCTCGAGGATGGCGTGCCGGTGATCCGCCCCAGGCCCGGCAGCCGGCCCACCTACTGGCTCTACCACGAGCTCTGGCGGCTGGTGTCGGCGCCGCGCGACGCCCGGGAGCGCCTGAGCATCGTGCTGCGCGGCACCGATGCCATCCTCGACCCCTCGGACCCCCTGCCGTTCCTCATGGCCCATGCCCTGCACCTCCCGGCGCTGCTCATCGGGAACCTGCGGCGGCGGGCGGCATGGGTGCGGATCGACTTCAACATCGGCAAGCTCGTCGAGCCGGCCGGAGATTGATCGTGGTGCGCGTCGTGCACCTCACCGGCTCCCCGGTGAGCGACTTCCTCGAGGATCTCTCCCGCCGCTACGCCCTGGACTGCATCGCCGCTACCGCCGATCCGGTGCGCTACGAGTTCCGCATCGCCCATGTAGCCCCGGACGGCCGCTGGCGGTTTCCGGATGACCTGAGCAGGGCGGCCCTCGACAGCGCGCAGCCTCTTCCCCTGCCCGAGGCGATCGCGCGCCTCCTGCAGTTCGAGCCCGACGTCGTGGTACCCCAGATGTTCTGCGTCCCCGGGATGACGCACTACCGGTCGCTCATCGATGCACTGGGCATTCCCTATGTCGGCCAGACGCCCGACGCCATGGCGCTGGCGGTGCACAAGGCGCGGGCCAAGGCCGTCGTGTCTGCCGCCGGGGTTCGGGTGCCCGATGGCCAGGTGCTGCGCGCGGGCGAGCGGCCGTCGCTGTCGCCACCGCTCGTGGTGAAGCCCGTCGACGCCGACAACTCACTGGGTGTCGGCGTGGTCCTCCGGGATGCCGATCTCGCCGACGCGCTGGACGAGGCGTTCGCACATGCCGATGAGGTGCTGGTCGAGGATTTCATCCCGCTGGGTCGCGAGGTGCGGGCGGGATGCATCGTGCGTCGTGGCGAGCTGGTGTGCCTCCCCCTCGAGGAGTATTCGCTCGACCCGGCGGCGCCCATCAGGACCCACGCGGACAAGATCGCCCGCGACGCGGACGGCGAGATCCACCTGGTGGCCAAGCACTCCTCGCGCGCGTGGATCGTCGACCCGGACGACCCGATCACGGCGCCGGTACGGGATGCCGCGATCCGCTGCCATGCTGCGCTCGGGGCGCGTCACTACTCGCTCTTCGACTTCCGGGTCGACCCGGCGGGCGTGCCGTGGTTCCTCGAGTCATCGCCCTACTGCTCATTCGCACCGGCGAGCGTGATCGTCACCATGGCGGCCGCCGCAGGAATCCCCCTTGAGACGTTGTTCGCGCAGATGCTGGACGACGCGCGTCGAGGCTCCGCATGGCGCTCGGGCTTTACCTCTCAGCCACCTAGCACCCGCTGCTGGTGACGGTGCCGTTGGGGCAGGTGGCGCCGGTCCAGACAACGCCCACCACGATCGCGCCGGCCAGGTTGGCCCCGACGAGGTTGGCGTTCGTCAGGTTGGCTCCCGCGGTGTACGTGGTCGCGACGGCGGCGCAGGCGGAGTTGTAGTCGCCGCCGGTCCGGGTGGCGGGGATGGGCCCGCCGAGCAGCGCGAACGACAGGTTCGCCCCCTGCGCGTTCACGCCGGTCAGGTTGGCGGCATTCATGCAGGTGGACGTGAGGCTCGCACCCGAGAGGTTGGCCCCGGTGAGGTTGGCCCCGTACGCGACGGCCCCGGCCATGATCGCGTTGGTCATGGTGGCGCCCGAGAAGTTCGCGCCCGACGCGACCGCACCGGTGAGCTGCGTGCCCGTGAGGTTGGCGCGCGCGAGGTTGGCGCCGTCGAGCGAGGTGCTGGTGAGGTCGACCCCGGCCAGGTTCGCCCCCGACAGGTTGGCGCGCGTGAGGTTGCCCCTCAGCCGCGTGGAGGTGAGGTTGACCCCGCTGAAGTTGGCGCCCGTCAGGTTTGCGTTGGACAGGTTCACGTTGGCGAGCCGCGCCCGGCGGAAGTTCGACCCCCGGATGTTCGCGCCCCGGAAGTTGGCGTTTCGCAGGGTGGCCCCGGCGAAGTTCGCGCCCTTGAGGTTGCCCGAGAACACCACGCGCGCCGTGGACGTGACCTTGCTGCAGTCGGCACTCGGCTTGAGGACGCAGGTCCTCGAACCGGTGCCGATCGTGACGGGCGACGCTGCGGCGGCCGCGGGCAGCGCCAGGGCGGCGGCAGTGAGGATGATGGGAAGGCGGCGCATGGGAGGCTCCTTGGGGGGTCACCGCGGCCAGCAGCCGGTATTGGTAACGCTGCCGTCGGGACAGGTGGTGTTGGAAAAGGTCGAACTGGTGAAGGTCGTATCCCGTAAGCGCGCGCCAGTGAGGTTCGCGCCGGTGAAATTCACCTTACCGGCCAGCACGCGGATGAACATCGCGTCGGTGAGGTTCGCGTCGGTGAAGTTCACGCCGAGACCGAGCATCCCCCCGAAGGTCGCGCCCGTGAGGTTCGCGCCTTCGAAGTTCACCATCTGGAACTGCCCGTCAACCACAAGCGCGCGGGAGAGGTTGGCGCCCGTGAAATTCGTATCGCGGAGGAACGCAGGGGTGAGTCTTGCGTCGCTGAGATCCGCCCCTGAGAAGTCGAGCCTGGCGAGGCTAGAAAGTGACAGGGTCACGCCGCGGAGGTCTGCGTTCGCGCAGCTCGGGAGGCACGCCGGCCTGCTCGCCGCCCGCGGCGCCGCCTTGCGTACGGCGGTCGTGGACGTCGCCGTGGACGTGGTCGCCTCAGACGCGCTGCCTCCGCATCCTGCGAGCAGGGCGACTGACGTGGCAGCGGCGGCGGTGATGAGGATGGCGGTGGTGCGAAGAGGCATCGCGAGTCCTTGGGTGTGGGTCAGCCAGTCAGCAGCCGGTGTTGGTCACGATGCCGCTGGGGCAGGTGGTATTGGCCCAGATCACGGGGGTGAGGGTCGCACCCGACGAGTACTAGGGGTACGCGGGGTAGGGCGTGCGCTCGTCGTCCCGGGTGTCGTGCGCGGCGGCCATCGCCGACCGGGTGCCGACCTGCACGGGCTGTATGTCGACCTTCTGGGTGTAGTACGGGGGCAGGTGGGAGATCTGGTCGCGCAGCTGGGTGATGGATCCCTCGCGCGGCAACTCGAAGTGCTGGAACGACCCGGGAGTGCGACCCCCTACCGACGACCCGTAGGCGCCAAGGTCCTTGATGGTGGTGGCGAGGCCGGGCGACGGGGCGTGGAGCCACACGAAGATGCCGTGGCTCGGCTCGGTCAGCGAACGCCGCGCGCCCTGGTGGGTGTCCGGGTCGTTGAAGAGGGCGTATCGCGTTCGTGCGTACGACTCCGTCGTGTTCATGAACGCGGTCGCGATCGGGCTCACCGTGGGCGTGTCCGCAGACGCCGCGAGCAGGTTCCCGAAGGGGTCGATGAACGCCACGGCGTTTCGCGAGCCCGGGGTCTGCCTGCTGAGGCGCGTCAGGAACCGGTGGAGCTCTGGCGTGGGTTCGCGCGGGTTGGCCAGCCGCAGCGCGAACGCGTGCGGCCAGGCCCGGCGCATGGCACGAAGGGCGGGACTGCGCGCCGGAAGCGAGCGCGGGTCCACGAGGCGCGACACCGGGATGTCATCCCACGGGTTGAGGTCGCGGGACGGGGCGTTGAAGAAGATCGACGAGCATGCATCACCGGTCGCGCCGGACACGCTCGTCTGCCGCAGCGGAATGCCCGCCGGGCCCACATACGCCCGCTGGCCGTCGATCGCGTACAGGCCTGATCGTCCCTGCGCCTCCGCGCGCAAGCCGGCGGGGAGCGTCACGTAGGCGTTATCCCCGCCGAGGTTCATGCCGCCGGTCGGGTCGAGGGCCACGGTGGCCACGCTGAAGCCCGCCGTCAGGATCGACCCGGTGCACATGGCGCAGGGGTCGAGGGTGGTGACGATGGTCAGCCCGGCCGGAGGCGGCAGGCGCAGTCGCCTGCGATTGGCGAAGTACCACTTGGTCAGGCCCGTCTCACCATGGGCGGTGTAGTCCCATGTGAGGACCTCGTCGGCGATCGAGGCAACGGAGGCGTTGACCCTCCGGTAGCGGGTGTTCCTTCCCTCGGCGATGACCCTTCCGGTGCGGTTGTCCATGATCAGGCCCCCGACCCCGCGACTGCCGAAGTACACCGAGCGACGCGCCATCTCGAGCACGCGTCGGGCAGCGGCCTCGGCATCGGACACGCGCCCGCGCGGCGCGGCAGCCGACAAGCGGTCCAGGTAGGGGCTGAGGATCACCGCTGCCGTCGAACCGACGGCGTACTGGAGGAACTGGCGGCGAGTGGAGGAGTTCATGGCTGGACAGTACCCATCACCCACTCCGTACCCATCACCCACTCCGCAGGCGCCGAAACCACGCAGTTGGTCAGTCGGGGTGGGGCCCAAATCGAGGGAGGTGCCAAACGAAGAAAGGCCCGCATAAGCGGACCTTTCCCCGAGGATGGGCGTTACTGGGCTCGAACCAGTGACCCCCAGCTTGTCGAGCTGGTGCTCTCCCAACTGAGCTAAACGCCCTCGGGCGCCGGACGTTAGCAGGGGCCCGGCGGGCCCCAGGGGCTAGCGGCGCACCCAGATGGCCCCGAGGGCGGCGCCGAGCAGCCATCCGGCCACCAGGCCCACCAGGGCCCACAGCCAGCCGCCCAGCACGAAGCCCAGGATCACGCCGAGGACGGCCACCACCACCATCGAGATCTGGATCTGCTTTGTCGGGTCCATGCGCCACCTCGCGTCGGGAACGCCCGAATGAGTACCGGAGGCCCCGGACGGCCGCTGGTACGGTGCCGCGCGTGAGCGAGGGCGCCCCCGCATACGACGTCGGCATCGCCGGAGCCGGGCAGCTCGCGCAGATGACCGTGCTGGCGGCGTGGCCGCTCGGAATTCGCGTGGCGGTGCTGGGCCAGCCCGGCGAGCCGGCCACGCCCATGGCCGCCGGCGTGGTGGGGGGCGACTGGAAGGACCCCGAGGCGCTCATGCGCATCGGGCGCGAGGTCGGCGTGCTCACGCTCGAGAACGAGTTCGTGGATGCCGAGTTCCTGATGGCCGTGGAGGATTCCGGCACGCCCGTGCGCCCCCACCCCGCCCGGATGCGCGTGGTGCAGGACAAGGCGCTGCAGAAGCAGCGACTGGCGGACGAGGGGCTGCCGGTGCCGGCATTCGCGGTGCCCGACGCGGCCGACGACCTCGAGGCCATCGGTCGTGACCTGGGCTGGCCGCTCATGCTGAAGTCACGTCACCTGGGCTACGACGGCTACGGCAACGCGCTCTGCGCGGACTTGGGCGACGCGCTGGCGGCCTACCCCGGCCTGGCCGAGCGCGGCGGCGGGGTGCTGGTGGAGGAGTTCGTGCGGTTCCAGCGCGAGCTCGCGGTGATGGTGGCGCGCCGGCACGGCGGCGGCGATGCGGTGTATCCCGTGGTGGAGACCCGCCAGCTCGACCACGTGCTGCGCGAGCTGCTCTGCCCCGCTCCCGTGGACCCCGGCGTGAGCCACGAGGCCAAGCGCGTGGCCCGCGCGGCGGCGGAGGCCGCGGGCGGCGCGGGCGTGACCGGCGTGGAGATGTTCCATACCGAGGACGAGCGGATACTCATCAACGAGCTGGCGCCCCGTCCCCACAACTCGGGCCATCACACCATCGAGGGCTGCGTCACCTCGCAGTTCGAGAACCACCTGCGGGGCATCCTCGGCCTGCCGCTCGGCCCCACCGAGCTCATCGCGCCCGGGGCGGCGCTGGTGAACCTCCTTGGCGAACGCGACGGGCCCAGCGACCCCGACATCGCCGAGGCCGCGGCCGTGGGCGGCGCGCACGTGCATCTCTACGGCAAGGCCGAGGTGCGCGTGCGCCGTAAGATGGGGCACGTGACTGCCCTGGGATCAAGCCCCGAGGACGCCTTGGAGACCGCGCGCCTCGCCGCCTCGATGGTGCGGCTGTGAGCGAGCAGCCCACCGTGGGCGTGGTGATGGGGTCGGACAGCGACCTGCCCGTGATGCAGTCCGCCCTGGACGTGCTGGGCGAACTGGGCATTCCCCACGAGGTGCGCGTGACCAGCGCGCACCGCACACCCGAGGAGATGATCGAGTACGGCAAGGATGCCGCGCAGCGCGGCATCAAGGTGATCATCGCGGGGGCCGGTGGCGCCGCGCACCTGCCGGGCATGCTGGCGTCGGTGAGCATCCTGCCGGTGATCGGCGTGCCGGTGCGCACCTCGGCGCTCTCGGGAATGGACAGCCTGCTGTCGATCGTGCAGATGCCGCGCGGGGTTCCCGTGGCCACGGTTGCCGTGGACAACGCCACCAACGCCGGCCTGCTGGCCGCGCGAATCCTGGCCCTGGGCGACCCCGAGCTGGCCGAGCGCGTGGCACAGCGCACCGAGGAGATGAAGCAGACGGCGCTGGACGCCGACGCCCGCGTGCGCGGGGAGGCCGGTACCCCCTAGGCGGGCTTGCCGATGGCCGCGCCCTTGCGGGCGTTGAAGCCGTCGAGCATCACGTTGACGTCGCTCGGCTTGGCCTGCTCGAGGATCGCCCGGTAGCGCTCGGTCTGCGTGGTGCGCTCTTGGCGGTACAGGATGCCCAGCGAGAAACCGCCGCGAAGGGCCAGGTCGAAGGCCTTCACGCGGTCGGTGGGGTCGTGGTCGGGGGCGACGTCGGTGACGGCGTCCTTCCACGACTCCTGCGTGTTGTTGAACGTGGTGCACGGCGACATGGCGTCGATGTACGAGAAGCCCTTGTGCTCCACCGCCTGGGTGATGAGCTCGGTGAGCGCCTTGGTGTTGAACGACGCGCCGCGGGCCACGAACGAGGCACCGGCCGCGATGGCCAGGGCCAGCGGGTTGAGCGGGTCCTCGGGGTTGCCGAACGGCGTGGACGGTGCCTTCTGCTCGAACAGCGACGTGGGCGAGGCCTGGCCCTTGGTGAGGCCGTAGATCTCGTTGTCCATCACCAGGTAGGTGACGTCGATGTTGCGGCGCGACGCGTGCGGGAAGTGCCCGGCGCCGATGGCGAAGCCGTCGCCGTCACCGCCCACGGCGATCACTGTGAGGTCGGGGTTGGCCAGCTTGACGCCCATGGCCACCGGCAGCGGACGGCCGTGCAGCGTGTGGATGCCGTAGGTGCTGGCGAAGTGCGGCAGGCGGCTGGAGCAGCCGATGCCCGACACGATCACCGTCCTGCTCGGGTCGAGGTCCATGTCGGCCATGGATCGGTAGAGCGAGGCCAGCACGCCGAAGTCGCCGCACCCGGGGCACCAGATGGGCTTGAGCTCCGACTTGTAGTCGTTGGGCTTCCGGGTGCTCATGCGGCTACCTCCTGGGCTGCCAGGTCGATGATGGCCTCTGCGGTGAACGGAAGTCCGTCGCACTTCGCGACGCTCTCCAGCTCGTTGATGGTGGTCTCGGCCTTGATCAGGCGGGCGAGCTGCCCGGTGTAGTTCACCTCGGGGACGATGATGCGCTTTGCGTTGGCGACGAACTCCTCCGCGCGGCTGGCCGGAAACGGCCCGAGCACGCGCGGGTAGAAGGCGCCCACCGACAGGCCCTGCTCGGCAAGGCGGTCAACCGCCTCGCGCACCGGGCCGAAGGTGGATCCGAATCCGATGAACGCGATGTCGGCCGGCTGGGCCTCGCCGTGGGTGGCCACGCGCGAGGTCTCGCGGATGGGCTCGAGCTTGCCGAGGCGCTTGGTCTGCATGCCGAGGTGGATCTCCGGGGTGTAGCCCGGGTGGCCGTACTCGTCGTGCTCGATGCCCGTGGCCACGTACATGCCCTCGGGCTCGCCGGGCAGCCCCATGGGCGACACGCCGCTGTCGGTGTACTCGTAGCGCTTGTAGTCCTCGCGGGCGATGCCGGCTGAGGTCGTGCGACAGACGATGTTGAGCTTCTCCGGGTCGGGGCGGTGGATCACCTCGAGGCGGGTGGCCAGGCCCTGGTCGGTGAGCAGCAGCACCGGCACCTGGAACTCCTCGGCGTAGTTGAAGGCGTCGACGATGGAGTAGAAGCAGTCCTCCACCGACACCGGCGCCATCACCACGCGGGGAGCCTCGCCGTGGCTGCCGTAGAGCGCCTGGTTGAGGTCGCTCTGCTCGGTCTTGGTGGGAAGGCCGGTGGATGGGCCCCCGCGCTGGGCGTCCACGATCACCACGGGGATCTCCGCCGTGCCGGCGTAGCCGATGAGCTCGTTCATGAGCGAGATGCCGGGGCCCGAGGTGGCCGTCATGGCCTTCGCGCCGGTGTACGACGCACCCACCACCGACGCCAGCGAGGCGATCTCGTCCTCGCACTGGATGGTGAGGCCGCCCACCTGGGGAAGGCGCACCGACAGCCACTCGAGGATGTCCGAGGCCGGCGTGATGGGGTAGCCGGCGAAGTACTTGACCCCCGCGGCCACGGCACCCACGGCGATGGCCTGGTTGCCCGAGATGAGCATGCGGTCTTCCTCGACCTCCACCGGCGGCACCAGCGGGTAGCGCCCCTTGAGGTCGTGCGCCTCAATGGCGCCGGCGTGAAGGGCGGCGATGTTGGCGTCGGCGACGCCCTCCTTGTGGGCGTAGCGGCGCAGCACCAACTCCTCGATGGGAGTGGTGTCGAAGGCGATGACGGCGGCGATGGCCCCCGCGGCCACCATGTTCTTGGCGCGGGTGGAACCGCCGATCTCCTTGGCCAGCTCATCCATGCGCACGGGGCGGGCGCGCTCGATGTACTCGTCGGGGATCGTCACCTCGATCGAGTCGTAGAGGATCACGCCCTCGGGGCCCAGGGAGTCCCAGTTGAGGTCCCAGGCCTCCTGGTTGAAGCACACGAGCAGGTCCACGTCCTTGCCGTGGCTCCAGATGGGCTCGTCGCTCAGGCGGAACTGGTACATGCACGGGCCGCCCTTGATCTCGGCGGGGAAGGTGCGGAACGTCTGGGTGTAGTACCCACCGCGCGCGGCGGCCTGCGTGAGGATGTCCCCGCAGGAGATGACGCCCTCGCCGGACTCACCTGCAAGGCGGACTACGACGGAATTCCGTGCGGACAACGTGCCTCCATGGAGAAATTGCACCCGGGACGCGCGTGGCCCAGGCGGCGAATCGACAGGCCCCTGGGAAGATTCGGGACACCGGGGACGTGACGGTCCGCTTGCCGCGGGAATGCTAGCCATGCCCCACCCCCGGGGCAACGTGCCGAAACACGGAGGGTGACAGACGCCCCCAACCCCGGTGTCAGGCACTTAACCGAGTCGTGCGTGATCTGTGACCCTGGGTTAAGTGCCTGACACCGGGGTTCGGGCGGTCAGTTCGCCATCGCGGCCATGAGCACCGGGACCAGCAGGATGCCCGCGATCAGCGCCAGGGTGGTGCCGCCCGCAACCAGCAGGGCGGGCACCGGCGGGCGCGTGCGGGTGGCCGCGGCCGGGATTGCCGCCACGATTGCCGCGGCGCCGATGGCGCCCAGGGACGCGAAGAATCCGGCGATCATCGCCCAGCCCGCTCCGTGCGAACCGGTGACGATGGCCCCGAAGCCCATCACCGGCACCATCGCCGCGGGGATCACCACGAACAGCGCTGCGACGATCACCGGCATGCGGTAGGCCTCGGGGTCGGCCTTGCTCGCGATGAGCCAGCCGATCATCCGGCCAGGGCCGAGGCGAAGATCTGCCACGCGAGTAGTGACTTCGCCACAAGCGAGAGCACCAGGTAGGTCTTCTCGTACGAGACGATGTTGGCCCACCGCCCCTTGCGCGCGTAGTGCAGCCACATGTTGAGCGCGAAGGTGAAGAACAGCACGAACAGCGAGATGTAGATGGCCCAGATGGCGGCGGGCACGCCGACGTCGATCTGCGCGCGCACCAGCACCAGGCCGATGGCGATCCACGGGAATGCCCCGGTGATGCACCCGTATGCGAATGGACGCCAGTCCACCTTCTCGGTGCCCGCGGGGTTGCGCTGCTCCATGGCCAGGCCGAAGAGGATCATCCCGACGTTGGCGCCGAACAGCGCGATGAGCGCGGTGGACTGGTCGATGCCGCTCACCAGGGCGATAAGCACGATCATCAGCGACGCGCTGACCGAGTACTCCCACCAGCGCAGCGGATTGGTGCCCCGCCCGAGGTTGGCGATGTACCAGCGGTCGATGCCGGGCAGCGCGCACAGCAGGTGGTCGAGTGCCGCGAGGAACAGGAAGATGGCCACGAACGTGGCGATGGGCACCTGCCACACCGGGTCGCCGCCCAGGATGGGGCTGCCCGGCGGGCCCGTCATGTAAGGGATCGTGATGCCCAGCGAGAACCCGTTGGACAGCAGCAGGATCGCCACGCCCTGCGCCGCATGCAGGATGGCCAGCGCGACGTTCCACTTGCGCAGGTTGGGCGCCGCCCGCTCGGGAGTCATCGCGTGCGCCGACATGCCATGACCTTACCGCCATAAGGTGCCGGTATGCACGACGACGCCCTGCGCCAGAAGTTCGCGGGCCTGCGCGGCCAGGAGCGCCGCGTGCGGCGGCCACCGCCCGACGGCCGGGGAGGCCTGCTGCTGGCCGAGGGCGCGCGGGTGGTGCAGCGCTGCCTGCACGCCGGCCATCACCTGCAGGCGCTGCTGGTGAGCACCGAGTACGGCGGCGCCCTGCCATCGCCCGACGTGCCCGTGCTCACGCTCGACCCCGAGGAGATCCAGCGGCTCACGGGCTTCGGCGCCATGCGCGAGATGCTTGGCGCATTCGATCGCCCGCCCGACCCCGCCCCGGGCGCCGTGCTGCCCGCCGCCCATCGCGTGCTTGTGCTCGAGGGCGTGATGAACCCCTCGAACGTGGGCACCATCATCCGCAGCGCCACCGCGCTGGGCGTGGACGCCACGCTCATCGGGCCCGGGTCGGCCGACCCCTTCGGCCGCAGGGCGCTGCGCACCTCCATGGGCGCCGCCCTGGTGCACCCCTGGGCCATCACCGCCAACCCGGTGGCAGACCTGCGCGCGCACGGATTCGCCCTGCTGGCCCTCACGCCGGAAGCCGATGCGCAGCCGCTGCCCGATGCACTCGCCGATAGGTCCGGCGCCTGCGTCGCCCTAGCGCTGGGCACGGAGGGCCCCGGGCTGAGCGAGCAGATGCTCGCGGCGGCCGACGCCCGCGTGACCATCCCCATGGCCTCCGGCGTGGACTCCCTCAACGTGGCTGCCGCAGCGGCGGTGGCCTGCTGGCTGCTCGCGGGTGCCGACCAGCCCGCCTGCTGACTTTCCCGAGTTGCATTCGCCCACAGGATCCCCTCATGCGCACCCGGGCCCTCATCGCCGCCGGCGCCGTCATCGCCGCACTCGGCGCGGCCACCACCGCCAGCTCCGCCGCCAACCCCGACTCCGGATCATCGGTGGAGTACCCGCCCGGACCCGGCCAGGCCAGGCCATGGGCAGCATCGCCGGCGGGTCGGACGGGAACATCGGGTACTCGTACGGGAACGTCGCCTCCCCCGGCGGCGGCCTGCGTGCGATGGTGGCACCTACTCGGCCTATCCGCTCCCGCCGGACGGCGGCAACGTCACGGCGGGCGCGAGCAACGACCCGTGTATGACGGCGGCCACGGCCAAGATTTGCTCCACCACGGGGAGCGCGTTCACGTCATACCCCCTCACGTCGGGCGCGCTCACCACCAGCGTCGGAGTGGCCCCGGCCATCGGGCCGGACGGAGCGATCTGGTTTGCCGCCCTTTAGTAGGGGGGCGGGCGTGATCGGCCGCATGACCACCGCCGGCGCCATGCAGTTCTTCCCGCTGCCGCTGCCCTCGGGCGCGAAGCCCGGCTGGAGCGTGGGCGCCCGGGCGCTCACCATCGGCCCCACCGGCGTGATGTGGGCCACCGTGCCGCCGCAGGATCCCATGGGCCCGGGTAGCGCGAGCTCGGTGGTGGCCATTCAGCTCACGGGCGTGATGACCACCGTGGCTTCGCTGCCGGGGACCGGTTGCATACTCGATTGCACGATCCTCTCCGCCCAGGACGGCAACGCCTGGACCAGCGCGCCGAACGGCATCCTGCGCATCAGCCCGGCGGGCACCCTGACGTCCGACACGGTCGTGGCGAAGCGCGGCAACGCAGGGACCAACAGCGTCGCGATCGGCCCGACGGGAACCTCTGGTTCACCGACGGCGCCACTGGCAACGTCGGCGTGCTCGCCATGCCCGGTGGCGCGCCGATCCCCGCGCCCACGGCCAGCATGGTCAGCGGCTACCGCGACACGTCGGCCACCCGCGGCAAGAAGCTCTCGGTCACCTCACGGGCCAGCCGATCGGCAGCGGATCAGTCGCGCGTCAGCATCTCGCGCAGGGGCACCGTGGCGCAGCTGTGGAAGGTCAGCGTACGCCCCGGCACCACCCGCACCATCTCAGTGACCGTGCCGGAGCCGTTCCCCAAGGGCGCGGCCACCGTGTCGCCGCTCACGCCCAAGGCCACCGGCAAGGCGAGCAACACGGTGTCGGTGAAGTACAGAGGCGACCACCGGAATCGAACCGGTTCATGTCGGTTTTGCAGACCGATGCGTTCCCACTTCGCCAGGTCGCCGTGGAGCCCTCAGGGTAGGGCACCGCACGGCCGGTCGCCATAGGGCGCCGATGCTGCCCTTTCCCGCAGGCACATGGGCCGGGGTGTCCCTGTATGGTGGAGTCATGACACCGCCTCCCAGTCACGCCCCCAGGCCCCGCTCACGCATCGCGGGGCTCCTCGCCTCGCTCACCGTGGCCGCAGGGCTGCTCATCGGGGCAACGGGCGCGCACGCCAAGCCCGGCGATCGCCTGCCGGACTTCCTGATGGAGGCGAGCGCCACCTCGGCCACCTTCACGCCGGTCGCCGGCGCGCCGGGCGAGTACACGCTTGTGCTGCGCGGGGTGCCCTCCACGGTGGGGGTCTTCGAGCTCAGCAGGGCCGAGACCACCGCGTCGTTGCCGACCAAGTTCTTCATGGCCTACTGGACCGGCTACGGCGATGAGACCGGCCAGTTCACGGCCAACCCTCCGCGCGCGGTGCTGCGCGCCGCCGACGGCAGTGGCGGCGGCGAGGAGGTGGTGGTGCGCCTGCGCGACGGATCGCAGCAGGGCACGACCTTGAGGTTCGATGCGCAGGTCATCACCAACCCCGTGGTGTGGGACCAGCTCGAGGCGAAGGTCGACCGGGTGGATGAGACCACCCCGCCCGGTGAGCATGACCATGAGACCGAGCCGACGGCATTGGCGAACGTGGAGATGTTCGTGGACATGCCACGGACCATCACCCAGCCCAAGGCCACGCCCGCTGCGGCTGCGCCCGGGACCACCACCACGCCCTCGGCGCGCAGGGCCGAGAACCAGACCCAGAGGTGGATGCCGAACGGCGGCACCTGCAATGGGGTCTACTCCAGCCGACTTCGCAACTGCTGGGAGAACATCCCGAACTTTGGTCGGCAAGGGACTGAATTCTGGAATTTCGTCGACGGCAGGGGTTTTGCCTACGACAGCGTCGGAGAGGTGGATCTCGGGGACCACTTCTTCAGAGCGGGGAACACCGTCATCGGGCCGGGCGTCAACAGCACCATTAGGCGATTCGATCTGGGAAGGTCCTTCTACTACTACTCCGAGGGGTGGTACGGAGTCGGCCCGGGAGCCGTGACCTTCTACGCAACCTCCAGGTGCACGTGGTTCCTGGCGAAGTGGGCGGTCAACGGCAGGTGCTGGTAGCCGCCCGCACGCCGGGCCGGCACTCGGGCTAGGGCACCGGGAGCGCGATCGCGAGGGCGCGGAGGTACGCCCGCGCCATGAAGTACCCCTCTCCCCCGCGCGCGTTTCGCATGCTCCTCGTCGCGGCCGCGGTCGCCGGGGCGGTGCTGCTGGGCCTCGCGGCCATCATCCTCGCCGGCGGCTCGCAGCCGCTCGGGGTGGACGTGTGGGTGCACGACCGCATGGCCGACCTGGCCAACAGCGGCGTGATCACCGTGGCTCGGGGCATCACCCACCTGGGCGACTCGCTGGTGGCGTGGATCACCGCCGGCGTCGTCACCGTCGCGCTGCTGGCGTTCCGCAGGTGGCCTCACGCCATCGCGGTGGGCGGGGGCATGCTGCTGGCGATCGCCCTCGTGCGGGTGGGCAAGATGGTGGTGGAACGCGCACGGCCGCTGGATGCCGTGGCATCCGGCAGCGGAACGTCATTCCCCTCAGGCCATTCCACCTACGGGGCGCTGTGGCTGGTGCTCGGCATCGTGGCCACGCTGGTGATCCCGGCACTGCGCGCCACGCGTTGGCCGGTGGTGCTGGGGGCGGTGATCACGCTGCTGATCCCGATCACGCGGGTGTATTTGCGGCCCCACTGGCTCACCGACGTGATCGGCGGCCTCAGCGCGGGCACCGTGGCGTTCGCGCTGGCGGGTGCGCTGGGCATCTGGCTGTCCACCTCTGCGCGCCAGGCCCCGCAAACAGCGAGGCCCCGTGCGAACGGGGCCCCGGCGAGGAGCGGATGAAGGGACTCGAACCCTCGACCTTCTGCATGGCAAGCAGACGCTCTAGCCAACTGAGCTACATCCGCGAAGCGGCGCGGAGACTAGCAGGCATCCCGCCACGGGTCGGTGTCCACTGAGGTGAACCGCACCTGCACGCCGGAGGGTGCGAGGGCCTCGGCCAGGCGCGGGGTCCACGCCGCCACGGCGTGCTGCTCCACCACCCCGTGGGGCACGTTGACCAGCCCCATGCCCTCGGCCGCGTCGGCGTCGTGGTACTTGAGGTCGCCGGTCACGTAGGCGTGGGCGCCCGCCTCGCGGGCGGCGTCCACCAACGATCCACCCGATCCGGTGCACACCGCCACGCGGGTCACCGGACGGTCGGGGTCTCCGGCCACGCCGGTGTTCACGCCGCCGGGCCGGTAGGCGGCCACCGCGGCGGCGGCGAGCGCGCCGAGCGTGGTGGGGGCCACCTCGCCCACCCGGCCGAGGCCCACCGCGGGGTCGGCCGGGTCGGGCACGAGCGGCGCAGTGCCGGTGATGCCCAGCGCCGCGGCCATGTGGTCGTTGAGCCCGCCCGCGGCGGAGTCGAGGTTGGTGTGGGCGGCCACCACGGTCACCTTCTCCTCGGCGGCCCGCAGCACCAGGGCGCCGGCGGTGCGGGCGTCGGTGACCGCCGACATCGCCGGGAAGATCGGCGGGTGGTGCACCAGCACCAGGTCGGCACCCTCGGCGGCCGCCTCGTCGAGCACGGCCGCGCGCAGGTCGAGCGCCACGATCACCCGGGTCACCGGGCGGTCGCGTCGGCCCACCATGAGCCCCACGTTGTCCCACTCCTGCGCCAGGCGAGCCGGGGCCAGGGCGTCGAGCGCCGCGAGGAGCTCCCCGGTGTTCACCGGGGCTTGTCCAGCTTGAAGAAGCGCAGCATCACCAGGCAGTCGATCGCGGCCAGGACGCCCAGCACCCCGAGCACGATGAGGCTGCCGGGGGTGAGGCTGCCCTGCTGGTCGAGGATGATGCCGATGAGCAGGCCACCGATGAACCAGATGAGGGCCCGCCCGAACCGGCCGATGTAGAGGTGCCCGAGCCCGGGGATGATGAGGCTGAGGATGATGGCGACGGCCACGGAGTTGCCGCCGAAGCGACGGGGCGGGCGTCGTGCGGGGTCGGGGCTCACGCGGCGTACACGTGGCGCTCGCGGGCCCACTCCACGGGCCCCCCGAAGGCCTCGCGGGCGATCTGCACCGACCCCCCGCGGTCGGTGCCCGACTCCCCGTGCACCAGAAGCAGCCGCTTGGCCCCGGCGGCGCGGGCGATCTCACCTGCCTCGCGGGCATTCAGGTGCATGGCGTCGGCGGGCACGTCCTGCGTGCCGAAGGTCGACTCGATCACGAGGATATCCGTGCCCTCGGCCAGCACCGGCAGGGCGTCGTTCACCCGGCAGTCGGCGCCGTAGGTGATCGACTTGCCCCCGTGCTCCACGCGCAGGGCATGGGTGGGCGGCAGGTGCGGCACCTCGGAGTGGGTGATCACCAGCTCGCCGATCTCGAGCGTGCCGGACCCCGCGGGGAGCTCGAAGGCCTCGATGCCGGCCCAGGTCTCGCCGCCGGCGATGCCCTCGAGCCGGTCCATCAGGCCGGGAGGGGCGTGCACGTGCAGGGGGTGCCCGATGCCCGGCCCGTGGGCCATGTACACGCGCGCCGCGAGCAGGTCGGACAGGTGATCCGGGTGCAGGTGCGTGATCACCACGGCATCGAGCTCCACGGGGTCCACCAGGGCGAGCAGGCGGTTGAACGTGCCCGATCCCATGTCGAGCATCACCGATGTGTCGCCTGCGCGCACCAAGTATCCCGCCTGCGCCTGGTCCGGCAGGCCGAAGGCCGCACCGGTGCCAAGGGGGATGAGCTCGAGTGTCGCTGGCACGCGCGGCATGGTATACCGACCTCATGGCCAGACCCCTCACCGCCCTGACCGCGCTCATCACCGGTGCCGCGCTGCTCGCGGGCTGCGGGGGCGGCGGCACCGACATGACCCAGGGAATGAGCGCCGAGCAGGTGCTTGCCGAGAGCGCGAAGCGCACCGAGGCCCTCACGTCGTACCGCTTCGGGGTGGACGTGAAGGCCGACGTGGACATCGATGCCGACGGCGCAGTGGGCACCCTGCTCGCCAACCCCCTCGACATCAACGGCGAGGGCGGCGCGGAGGATCCGGGCGACTTCACCCTCGACCTCACGGCCAAGCTGGGCCCCGGCCCCATCCAGGCCAACGCCACCAAGGTGGGCGACTCGCTCTACCTCACCGTGCTCGGGCAGGCGATCAAGCTCGACGTCGATGCCCAGACGGTCGAGTCGCTCGACGCCACCCAGCTCGCGCCGGCGATCGCGGGGTGGATCACCAACCCGCAGATCGTAGGCACGGAGGACCTGGGCGGCGTGCAGGTGGTGCACATCCGGGGCGACGTGGACGAGACGGCGCTGGCCGAGGACATCGGCGGGCTCGCGGGCGGCCTTGGGGCCGAGGGCACGGTGACGCCCGGCGCGGGCGGACCGGACGGCGATCTGGAGACCGGCGTGGTGGACGTGTGGGTGGGCCAGGAGGACCTGCTCATCCACAAGGCCGCGGCCGACGTGGTCTCGAAGGATCCCCTCGCGGCCGCCGAGGCCGTCAAGGCCATCGACCTGCAGATCAGCGCGAGCATCTCCGACTTCAACCAGGCCGTGGAGATCACGGCGCCCAGCGGCGCGCGCGAGGTGAGCCTCGACTCCATCGCAGGGCTGCTCGGCGGCTGACCGATGCGCTTCGGTGCCTTCCTCGCTCCGTTCCATGACCCGCGCGAGAACCCCACGCTTGCGCTGGAGCGCGACCTCGACCTGATCGTGCACATGGACCGCCTGGGCTTCGACGAGGTCTGGGTGGGCGAGCACCACACCACCGGGTGGGAGTACATCGCGGCGCCGGAGATCTTCTTGGCGGTGGCCGCCGAGCGCACGGAGCACATCCGCCTCGGCACCGGCGCGGTGAGCCTCACCTACCACCACCCCCTCATGGTGGCCGACCGCATCGTGCTGCTCGATCACCTCACCCGCGGGCGCGTGAGCCTGGGCGTAGGCCCCGGCGGGCACCTGTCGGACGCCGCGATGCTGGGCATCCCGGCAGCCGAGATACGCGACCGCATGGAGCAGGCCCTTGAGGTGATCCTGCACCTCCTCACCAGCACCGAGCCCATCACGGCGTCGGGCCCGGGCTGGGAACTGCACGACGCCGTGCTGCAACTGCGCCCCTACCAGCGGCCCCACCCGCCGCTGGGCATCCCCAGCCTCGAATCGCCCTTCGGCATGGCGCTGGCCGGGCGGGTGGGCGCGGCGCCGCTGTCGCTGTTCTTCGGGGCGTCCGACCTGGCCGCCCAGTGGGCCATCACCGAGCAGGCCGCAGACAGGGCCGGCCGCGCGGCCTCGCGCGATGAGTGGCGCATCGTGGTGCCGGTGCACCTGGCCGAGACGCGCGAGCAGGCCCTTGAGGACGTCCGCGTCGCGGGCGGGGAGTGGATGTTCGAGTACGTGCAGGCGCTCACGGGGCGCCCGGCTCCGGTGCCGGGGCCGAAGCACATGGCCGTCGACCAGATGATCGAGGCCGGATCGTGGGTGATCGGCACGCCCGACGACCTCGTGGAGTTCATCCGGGAGCTCGAGGAGCGCACCGGGGGCTTCGGCACCTTCCTGTGCTGGGGGCACGAGTGGGCGGGGCCCGAGGCCACGCGGCGCTCGTACGAGTTGCTTGCCCGCTTCGTGATGCCAGAGATGCAGGGGTCACTCAACGGCCTGAGGGCGTCGGGTGACATCGCCCGCGCAAGGGCCGCGCACCTGCACGAGCAGCGGGTGGCGGGGGTCGAGGCTGCGCGCGAGAAGAACGCCCGCGAGCGGGACGGGGGCTAGCGAAGCCATGCCGGATCGCCCGCTCCTGGTGGTGCGGCACGCACCGTGGGAGGGGCCGCACCGCGTCATCGACGCCTTCGATGGCATTCCCTTGCAGGTGGTGGACGTGCTCGAGCCTGGTTCGGTGCTGCCGCCCCTCGATGCCGTGCGGGGAGCCGTGCTGATGGGCGGCCCCATGAGCGTGAACGACACCGACCGGCACCCCGGCGTCGCCGCGGAGATCGCCTGGGTGCGCGACGCCCTGGCCCTCGGCACGCCGATGCTCGGCATCTGCCTGGGCTCGCAGGTGATCGCCCGCGCTGCCGGATCGCAGGTGGCGCCGGGGCCGCGCCCGGAGATCGGCTGGCTGCCGGTGGAGGTGGCCGACCCGCGCGACCCCGTGCTGGGCCCTCTGGCGCCCATGACCGTGGCCTTGCACTGGCATGGCGAGGTCTTCGGGCTGCCGCGCGGGGCCACCGCCCTCGCACGATCGGCCATCACCCCCGTGCAGGCCTTCCGCACGGGCAATGCGTGGGGCGTGCTGTTCCACCCCGAGGCCGATGCCGCCCTGGTGGATTCCTGGTTGGCCGAGCCGGTGATGCGCGCCGAGGCCGAGGCCGTGATCGGCCCCGACGCGACGGCGGCGCTGCGGCACGGGGCGGCCCGGCACTCCGATGCACTGGTCGACCGCAGCGCGCGAGGCTTCGCGGCCTTCGCCGCGCTCACGCGCTAGCGCGGATCCCCCGAGGGCGCCTCCAATGCGCTGGTAACTTCGGGGCGTGACGTACGCGCGCGCCCGCCTGCTGGTCGGGATCACCGCAGTGGGAATCTGGGTGATCGCGGCCATGGCGTTCCTCTCCGCGGGCGGGCCATCGGCGCTCCCGGGGCCTGACGCGGACTTCAGCGATCAGGCGGCGTCTCTCGCTGCCGTGCTCGGCGTATACGTGGTGGTGAGCCTGCCCTTCGACGCCCTCGGCGGGTACATCCTTCCGCGAAGGTTCGGCAGGCGCTGCCCCGACCGCGATGCCTGGGTGCTCGCATGGGCGCGGGGCGTGCTGGTGCAGGCCGTGGTGATGGTGCTGGCCGTGCTGGCGGTCATCGCTGCGGGCCGTGCGGGCGGATTCGGCGCGGCGATCGTCGTGGTGGCCGTGCTCGCTCAGCTCATCGGGGTGGCACGCGTGCCGCTGGCGCGCATGGTGGCCGACCTCGGCCCGGAGCGGCGCATGGCCTCGGGCGCCGGCGGTGCGGCAGGTTACGACGTGGTGCTGATGGCAGCTGATGACCCCGGCTTCACCGGCGGCATCGCGGGCTTCGGCGGGCGGGTCATCATCCCCGAGGTCTGGACCCACGAACTGGGGAGCGACCTCGACGTGGAGATCACCCGGCGTCGATCGGTGGCGTACGGCCCCTGCTGGTACGGCCTTCTGCTGGCCGCCACATGGACGGTGGGCGGGGTGGCCATCGCCGTCGCGCTGCCGGGCGGCGGGGTGGAGTCGGTGGGCCAGGTGGTGGCCGTGGGCGCGTGGTTCACGCTGTGGTCGTTCATCGGCCTGCTGGTGCTGCCGTCGGTGAGCCGACCGGGGGTGAAGGCCGCCGACGCCGCGGCCGCCGCGCAATACCCCGCCGACCGCGTGGCGCGGGTGATCCGCATCCTCGACGGCCTGCAGGACGACGAGCCCGACCGCCCCAACGCGGTGGAGGTGATCTTCCACCCCATCCCCTCGGCCGACCGTCGCATCGCGCGCCTGGGTTCACCCCGGCCCCGGGTGCGCCCCTGGCACGTGGCACGCATGGCGCTGCCGATGTCGTGGTGCATGCTCGGCCTGCTGGGGCGGGCGGTGCACTGCAACGCAGGGCGCCCGGAGCTCTGGGTGATGCTGCCCTCCGACTAGCGGGGCGTCACCTGATGCGCGGCGGGGGCGTCACCTCGTGCGCGACAGCACACGCTTCTGGGTGATGGCGCGCGCGGATCCCCCGGTGGGCGTGTAGGTGGTCTTCACCGACACGCGCACCCGGGCCTGCGTGCGCAGCGCGCGCGTGCGGGCGGTGAGCGTGCACGACACCCTGAGGGTGGTGGCGCGGCGCGCGCTGCGTCGCACCGAGCAGGCGGTGCCCTTCATGCCCCTGGCCGTGCGACGCGCCACCACGGTGATGCGCCCGGGACCCGGTACCCGCACGGACTCCTGGAAGGCACGGGGCGTGCTGCGCGGCGTGCGGATGGTGAAGCGGTTGTCGGGCACGAATGTGGCGGTCACCGACCGTGCGGCGCTCATCGGCACCGCGCAGGTGGTGGCGCCTCCCGCGCACGTGCCTCCCCACCTCGAGAACACCGACCCCGGGCTCGGGTCGGCGGTGAGCATGAGCGCCGTGCCGGTCGGGTAGGTTTGTTGGCAGTTGGCCCCGCAGGCGATGCCCGCGGGCTGCGAGGTGACCACCCCGTGGCCGGTGCCCTGCAGGCTCACCGACAGCACGGGACTCCCCGTGATGGCGGCGAAGGTGGCCGACACCGCGCGCGACTGGCTCATCGGCACCGTGCACGGGCCGCCGGTGCCCGCGCACGCGCCCTGCCAGCCGGTGAATGCCGCGCCTTCCGACGGCGTGGCCGTCAGCGTCACGGTGGTGCCGGGGGCGAACGACTGCCGGCAGTCGGCACCGCATGCGATGCCCCCCGGCTGCGAGGTGACCACGCCGGGGCCGGTAGTCGACACCGTCAGCACCGGGCTGCTCGGCGGCAGGGGCGAGAAGGCCGCCCGCGCCGTGATGGGCGCATTCACGATCACCACGCATTTGCCGAGCCCGCTGCACGGTCCGCTCCAGCCCGCGAACTGCGACTGGTCGGCGGGGGTGGCGTCGAGCGTGACCGTGGTGGCGTCCGCGTACTCGTCCTCGCAGTCGGTGCCGCAGGCGATACCCGGGGGCAGCGAGGTCACGGTGCCCTGGCCCGTGCGGATGACCTGCAGCAGGTACTGCGAGACCGACATGCTGCCCGGGCCCTGCGTGCGCGAGCTCGGCGCTGCCACGAGGGGCAGCACCACCGGCGAGCCATCGAGCTGGGCCCGCCCGATCTCGTTGGTGCTGAAGAGCGACCAGTAGATGAACTGGCCGCTGAGGTCGAGCCCGTTGGGCAGCGAACCTGCCGGCCCGGCCTGGATGAAGGCGCCGTTCACCCCGGTGCCGTCGAGGCGCGCCCGCCCGATGGTCGCTGCCCCACCCGAGTTGGTCCAGTAGAGGAATCGCTCGTCCGTCACCACGGTGGCGGGCGACCTCACCCCGGGGTGTACCAGCCAGTTCTGGCTTACGCCGGTGCCGTCGATGTTCGCGCGGCCGATGCTCGACGCGCCCGAGAAGCTGCCGTTGCCCCAGTACACGTAGTCTGCGTCGGCCCACACGGTGGCCGACGACCGGGTGCCGGTGACGAACGACTGGTCCACGCCGGTGCCGTCGCGGCGCGCGCGCCCGATGGAGTTCGACCCGCTGTTGGCCCAGTAGATGAAGCCGTCGTCCACGAACACGTCGGCGGGGCCCGAGGCGCCCGAGATGAACGCATCGGTGCGCTTCGATCCGTCGAGGGCCGAGCGCGCGATGGTGCCGGCGTTGTAGTTGGTCCAGTAGACATAGTCGGACGCCACGTAGAGCCCATACGGGTCACCGGATGTGAGGATGAAGGGCGACACCGGCGAGCTGCCGTCGAGGCCCGACTTGCCGATGGAGTGCGTGGCCGCGACGATGTTGGTCCACCACAGGCTTCCCGCGTGGGCGGTGGCGCCGGCGGCGAGCAGCACCACCAGCGCCAGGATGGCCCGGCCGATGAGGCGGCCGGCCCTCATGTCAGCCCCCGATCGCATCCACGGTGCGCACGTTGCGGATGTCGAAGTCGTCCTCGCCCCACGGGGCATAAAGGAAGGCCTCGGTGGTCTCGATGGCGATGGCCGGCGAGGTGGCGCGCATGCTCATCACGAGCACGTTGGCGTGGTTGTACTTGCGGGCCAGCCGGGCGGTCTCGGCGTCACCGCACAGCGCGGCGCGCGCACCGGCCACCTTGTTGGCGGCGATGCACGCGCCGGTACCGCTCCAGCAGAACAGCACCGCGGCGTCCGCCCCGCCATCAGTCACCGCGCGGGCCGTGGCCGCGCTGGCCTCGGCCCACTCGGTCTCGTCGCCATCCACGAGCGGGCCGATCAGCACGAGCTCGTGACCCTGCTCGCGCAGCCACGCGATCACCGCATCGGTGACGGGCTCACGCATGTCCGACCCCACGGCGATCCGCATGGCTCCATGATACCTGCGCGGGGGCGCTACCTTGCCGCGCATGATCGTTCGCGGAGGCACCTTCGGACCCGTGGCCACCAACACCTACGTGGTGGCCGACCGCGAGGGCGGCAGCGCCCTCATCGTCGACCCGGCGGCGGGAAGCAGCCGCTGGGTGGCCGAGACCCTGGCTGCGATGGCGGTAGATCCCGTTGCCGTGCTCGACACCCACGGCCACTGGGACCACGTGGTGGAGAACCACGTATGGGACGCGCAGGGGATCCCCGTGTGGATCGGCCGCGGCGACGAAGGCTGGCTGGCCGCCCCCGCGCCGTTCAACCCCGCGCTGTTCGGCAACCCGCCGCCCACGCCGGGGGTCACGCCCGCGGCGATCCTCGAGGACGGCGACACCATCACCTGCGGCGACCTGACGCTGCAGATCGTGGCCACCCCGGGGCACTCGCCCGGGTGCCAGGTGGCGTACGACGCCAGCACGGGCCAGGCCATGGTGGGCGATCTCATCTTCGCGATGGGAATCGGCCGCACGGACTTCCCGGGAAGCAACCACGACGACATGGTGCGATCGCTCATGCGGGTACTCGACGAGCTCCCCGGCGACACCGTCATCTACCCGGGCCACGACCGCTGGGGCGTCACGCTGGCCCAGGCCGAGCCCTACGCGCGGGTGTTCATGTGAGCGGGCCGACACGCGATGAGGTGATCGCCGCGCTTGACCAGGTGCTCGACCCCGAGCTGCACCGCAGCATCGTGGCGCTCGGCATGGTGGGGTCGGTGAATGTGGACCGCGCGCGCGTGGCCATCACCATCAAGCTCACGGTGGCGGGCTGCCCGCTGAAGGCCGAGATCCAGCGCCGGGTGAGCGAGGCCGTGGCCGTGCTGCCGGGCGTGGAGGGCGTGCAGGTGGGGCTCGACACCATGACCGACGAGGAGCGCGCCGGCGTGCGCGAGTCGATCATCGGGGGTCCGCGCAAGGACAGCCCGTTCACGGCCGACTCGCGCACCAAGGTGATCCTCGTGGCATCCGGCAAGGGCGGCGTGGGCAAGTCGAGCATCACGTGCAACCTCGCGGTGGCGATGGCCGCCGCAGGGCACACGGTGGGGCTGCTCGACGCCGACGTGTACGGCTACTCGATCCCCCGCATGATGGGCGCCACCCAGCAGCCGGTGATGCTCGACGACCTGATCATCCCGGTCGAGAGCCACGGCGTGCGGCTGATGAGCATCGGATTCATGACCGCCGATGACAACCCGGTGATCTGGCGCGGGCCCATGCTGCACAAGGCACTCACGTCGTTCGTGACCGAGGTGTTCTGGGACGAGCCCGACGTGCTGCTGGTGGACCTCCCCCCGGGTACCGGCGACGTGTCGCTGTCGCTGGCCCAGTTGTTGCCGGCCGCGCAGGTGCTGGTGGTCACCACCCCGCAGCTCACGGCGCAACGCGTGGCCCGCCGAGCGGCCGCCATGGCCGACCGCGTGGAGCTTCCGGTGATCGGCGTGGTGGAGAACATGTCGTGGTTCGTGGCTCCCGATACCGGCGAGCGCTACGAGGTGTTCTCGGGCGGCGGGGGCGCGGCGCTGGCCGCCGACCTGGGCGTGCCGCTCATCGGCCAGGTGCCGCTGGAGTCGGATGTGGCCCGCGCCGGGGACGACGGCCTGCCCGTGGTGGCCGCCCGCCGCGACAGCCCCGCCGGGCAGGCGCTGGCGCAGATCGCCCGCGCCGTGGCCGAGGCCGTGGGGGTGCCCCGGACACCGGGCATCCCCCTCGCCACCCGGTAGACTCCGCCGCGTAGTGCGGGTGCGCGCGTGCCCGTGAGGCGATCGCCTGAGGAGACTCCGTTGACCTACATCATCACCGAGCCCTGCATCGGCACCAAGGACACCTCGTGCGCGGACGTGTGCCCGGTCGACTGCATCCACCCCGCCCCGGGCGAGGAGGGTTCCGACACCGCCACGATGCTCTACATCGACCCGTCAGAGTGCATCGACTGCGACGCCTGCGTCGAGGCCTGCCCGGTGGACGCCACGATGGCCGAGGATGACGTGCCCGCCCAGTGGGAGGTCTTCAAGGAGATCAACCGCGTCTACTACGAGCAGGGCGCCGACGCCGGCGAGTCGATGGTCAAGGAGTTCCTCGCCTCGCGCGGCTAGACCACATCGCGATAGGAGTCGCGAAGGGCGCCTGAGGGCGCCCTTCGTCGTTTTGGGCGAACCCCGGTGTCAGGCACTTAACCGAGCACGACGACAGTGCGTGCCGTCTCTCGTCCTACCGGAAACGATTCGCGCGCGGGCCCTTCCCGGCGCGGCCCGCCCGCGATTGGGTCCGGTGCATGGGACGAGCGCAACGACTGCAAAGCACGGCGCACCTGCATCACGTGACGAACCGCGGGAATGACCGACGGGACATCTTTGCCGATGAGGCCGACTTTCAGGGCTTCCTCACGCAGGCGAATCTCACGGGACGGCATCGTGGTTGGGCACTGCTCTCGTACTGCCTCATGCCCAACCACGTACACCTGCTCATTGATGCCCCGGTCGAGGATCTCTCTGCAGGCATGCGGGATCTCTCGGGCGCCTACGTCAGGCGCTTCAACCGACGGCATGGCACCTCGGGTCACCTGTTCGGCGGGCGCTTTCACGCCGTCCCGGTTACTACCGATCAACAGATCGCGGCCGTCGTGCGGTACATCGCCCGCAATCCCGTGGAGGCCAACTTGTGCAGCACCCCCGAGCAGTGGCGCTGGAGCAGCTACGCCGCACTCATCGGAGTGCGAACTCCGGATGCGGCGTTGGCCCTCAGCAGGACGCTGAGCCTGATCGGTCGCGATGCCCGGGAGGCCCGAGCGCGGATCCGGCAGCTCGTCGAGGCGGCGGACCCGAGCGACGGCGCGCTGCTTGGTTAAGTGCCTGACACCGGGGTCAGTTCAGCCGCGCGGCGCGGATGTCGTCCAGCACCGACTCGGCCACGCGCAGGGCGAGTGATGGCGGGGTGGTGGTGAGCAGCGAGCCGAGCAGGGCCTCGGCCTCGTCGGGGCGCCCGAGCTCCACCAGCACCTCGGCCATGCGCACGCGCGGGGCCGGGTCCTCGGGGTTGACCAGCGCCAGCAGCTCACAGCACCACAGCATGTCGTCGGGGCGGGCGCGGCGGCGGTAGCTGCCCTCCAGGTTGAGCAGCATGCGGGTGACGGTCACCTGCGCGGGCACCGGGGCCAGGTGGCCGGGCTCGAGGTCCACGCCCGCAGCGTCGTGGACGATGCCGGACATCTCCTCCACCGAGCGCGTCACCCAGCCGTGGAAGGGATCGACGTAGCGCACGCGGCCGCCCGCGAGCTCGGCCACGATGTAGTGCCCGGGCGCGGCGATGCCCACGATCTGGGCGCCGGTGCGGCGGCCGATGGCGATGGCAAGCGCGGACAGCGCGATGGGAAGTCCACGCCTGCGGCGCATCACCTGGTCGAGGAACGAGTTGCGCGGGTCGTCATAGGTGCGCTCATCGCCCGCATAGCCCTCCTGCCTGAGCAGCTCGAATACCGCCGAGGCGTCGTCGGGGCCTGCCAGGTCGGCGAGGCGATCCACCTCGGCGAGCCACCGCGAGGGATCCACGCCCGGGCGCCCCTCGGCGGCGATGAGCAGGTTGGCCTCGGCCAGGTCGGGCTCATCCGATCGCATCACCTCGGCCAGCCGCGCACGGTTCTCCATGCTCACAGCAGGTCGGCCTGCGCATCTTGCAGCGCCATGCGGCACAGCGAGAGCGCCGCCTGCCGCATGGCCTCGCTATCGGGCTCACCGCGCACCATCGCCGCGGCCTCGGCCAGCAGGGGGCCGGCGGGCATTCCTTCGGCCGCGCGCTCAGCCTGCGACAGCAGCGGCCCCGCCACGGCGTCACGCCGCACCAGGGCCATCTCGGCCTGGGCGGCGAGGGTGACCACCCGCAGGGCGTCGGCGGCGCTCACAGCGCCCCCTCCCCGAGCAGTCGCAGCAGGTTGGCGCCCATCACGCCATGCATCGCCGTGGCGTCCCACCCTGCCACGCGCGCGGCCGCCCCCACCAGGTGCAGGGCCTGGGCGTAGTCGCCGTAGGGGCGGTCCGTGCCGAACAGGATGCGCTCGGGAGCCAGGGTGGCCAGGTCGGGCAGCGCCGCGATGGAGGTGTCGAACACCACCTCCGGATACGCCGCCGCCACGGCCGCGAGCGCCCGGTGGTCGCCGCGGCCCCCGTGGGCGAGGATGAGCCGGGCATCCGGGACCTGCGCGAGCAGCCCGGCGAACGCCGGCCCGAGCGCCCGCGCGCCGAAGCCGGCATGGAAGAGCACCGGCCATCCGAGGTCGGTCGCCTGCCGCACCACGGCCACGCAGTTCTCGCCCTCGGGCGCGAAGCGCTGCGCCACGGGATGCAGCTTGAGCCCGCGCGCGCCCCCCGACCGGGCCTCACCCAGGGCCGCGGCCGCCCCGACCGCGGGATCGACGCGGCAGAAGGGGATGAGCCGCTCGGGGTGGACGGCGGCCGCCTCGATCACCCGCCCGTTGGACTCGCGGAAGTCACCGTCCGGGCCCGGCTCGTCGGCCGGGAAGACCACGGCGCGGTGGATGCCGTTGGCGTCCATGTCGGCGATGAGGTCGCCCGCAAAGAGCGCGTGGCCGTCGCGGTCAACCCCCAGGTGCACATGGGCGTCCACCACCTTGGTGCCGGCCGGCACCACCAACGACCGGCGCGCCCACTCCTCGATGCGCGCGAGGGCGTCCACATCGGCCCCCGCCGACCGCAGCAGCGCGACGTGCTGTCCCAGCAGGCGCCCGCTCAATGGGTGCGGGCCTCGAACGCCTCGATGGCCTCGCGCCAGGCCGCTGGCATGGGCGTAGCGCCGCCGCCATCCCACGACTCCACGCCCACCACCACGGCGCGGGCGTCGGCCACGTGCACGGCGCCGTGCGCATCGATGCGCTCGAACCGCACGTCCATGGCGTGGCTGGTCGTGCCGACGGCGCTCACACGCACGAAGGCCTCAATTTCGTCCTCGAACCGCAAGGGGGCGTGGTACTCCACGGTCATGGAGCGCACCATGAACTGGTGCCCGGGCTCGCCCAGCACCGGCACGCCGGCCGCGCGCCGATACTCGAAGACCGCGCGCTCGAGATAACGCCCATAACGCCCGAAGTACACCACCCCACCGGCGTCGGTGTCGGCTAAGTCCACGCGAAAGCGCGTGCTGAATGCGAATGGCGGGTGGTCGTGGTCGCTAGCCGACAACCCGGCTCTCCCCTCCATCGATCATCACCGACGCCCCGTTGATGAAGGCCGCGCGGTCAGATGCCAGGAAGGCCACCAGGTCGCCCACCTCGGCGGGATCGCCCACGCGCCCCGTGGGGTTGCGCCCCCCGCGCTCGGCGATGGCGGCATCCAGGTCGGGCGCGGCCGACAGCAGCTCGCGCATGCGGTCGGTGAGGATGGGCCCGGGCAGCACGTTGTTCACCGTCACGCCGTCGCCCGCCACCTCGCGGGCCAGCGTGCGCACGGCACCCGCCACGCCGGCACGCGTGGCGTTGCTGAGCGCCAGGCCGTCGATCACCTCGCGCACGGAGGTGCTGGTGATGGTGACGATGCGGCCCCACCCCCGCGCCCGCATGCCTGGCAGCGCCGCGCGGATGAGCCGCACGGTTCCCAGCAGGTTCTGTTGCACGGCGATGTCCCAGCCGTCGTCATCGGCGTCCACGAAGCGACCCGGCGGCGGTCCGCCCGCGTTGGCCACCAGGATATCGACGGGCCCGATGATGGCCTCGGCGCGCGCCACGGCATCGGCCGGCCCGAGCGGGTCGGCCATGTCGGTGAGGATTCCCTCGGCCCGCGCGCCGGATGCCCGCAGGGCCGCCACGGCGGCGTCCACACCGTCGGCACCACGCGCGGCCACCACCACCTGCGCGCCCTCGCGGGCCAGCGCATCGGCCGCAGCGCGTCCGATGCCCCGGCTGCCGCCGGTCACCAGCGCCACCCGCCCCTCGATTCCCAGTTCCATCGCACCCCCGCGACCGCCATCACACATGCCCGCCGTGGGCTCCGTCACCATACGCCCATGAGCAGCGGGCAGATCGTGGCGCAGGCCGTGGGCGTGGTGGGCATCGCGCTGCTGCTGGCGTCCACCCTCATGCGCACCCGAGCAATGCTGCTGGCCTTCGACGCCGCGGGCTCGCTGGTGATGGGAATCCACTGGGGGCTGCTGGGCGGCACCGCGGCCATCGCCATCAGCGCCGTGGTGGTGGTGATGGACTTCGCCGGCACCGACCCGCGCAGCGCCCGCGGCCGGGCCATCATCTGGCTCAGCATCCCCGTGACGGCGATCCTCATCATCGTCTTGTGGAGCGGACCTGCCGACATCGCCGCCGCCCTCGGCATGCTGGGCATCGCGGCATCGCGGCTGTCGTTCGGCCAGGTGCGCCTGCGCGCGCTCGCGATGGCCGCCTGCGTGCCCTGGATCGTCTACGGGACCATCCTCGTGTCGATCCCCCAGGTGGTGTTCAGCGTGCTGTACTTCGTCGGCATGGGAGTGAGCATCGTGCGCATCCGCCGCGGCAGGTGGCAGCCGCGCACGCGCGCCGCCGATGCCGCTATTGTCCCGGCCGATGGCCCGTAGCAAGAAGCCCAAGCGCGCCGGTGGCCGGCGTGCCAACTACGCCCCGCTCACCCACACGGTGGGCGTGCGACGGTTCTTCCCCTATGGATGGGTCATGTGGCTGGGCGGCATCATGTTCGGGCTGCTCACCATCGCCATGGTGGTGGAGATCTTCGTCGCCGCCATGGCCGCCACGTCGGACGGCTACTGGGGCGATGTGTTCGGCGCCGCGCTGATGACGGGGCTGTTCGGCTGGGTAACCTACCTCTTCGGCACCAGCCGCCTCAAGGACCTCTAGCCGCGGCACCCCGCAGGGGGCCCTAGCCCTGGTCTCCCTCCACCACGAGAGCGGCGCAGGCCTCATCGCCCTGGGCGCGGGCGGTGGCCGAAGCCAGCGTGGCGCCGGGGTTGAACGCTGCCAGCACGCCGCGCCAGATGGCGCGATCGAGGCCGCACACCCGCTCGGGGTCGACCTTGGCCATCTCCTCGAACGGGCAGGCGCGCAGCGTGATGCGGCCGTCGTCGTTGGCGCTGGCCCCGAACCCGAAGCGCGTGAGCACGCCCACCACGCCGGCCACGGCGTCGGTGGTGGTCGAGTACGAGGGGCTGCGGCCCGCAGCGCGCTCGGCCTCGCCCAGCTCGCGCCCGAACTCATATCCCACCCGCTCCAGGACCTCCTGCGGATCCTCGCCCGACCGGTCGCCCATGGCCTTGAGCAGCAATTCCGCGAGCAGGTCGTAGTGCTTCACCTCGAGGAGGGAGTCCTCCTCGGCCTCGGCCAGAGCGTAGAGCTTGGCCGGGCGCCCTGCGCCTGGACCCGTGCGCCCCGTGCGCCGCTGGAACTCGGCCTGCAGGAACCCCTGCTCCACCAGCTTGTCGAGGTGGAATCCCGCGAGTCGCCGGGTGATGCCCACGGCCTCCGCCACCTCGTCCTTGCCCATCAGCACGCCGGCCTCGCGCACGACGAAGAACACCCGCCGCCGGGTGGGGTCACCCAGGGCGGCGACGAGGCGCTGGATTTCCTGCTCGTCGTCGGGAAGCGTTGCCGGATCGGTGCTCATGAGGCTGCCTTCGGCCGTTTGCCATGACGAAGGATACGACGACCCGCCAGTCGTGCGAAGGGCATCGCCCCGTTCGGCCGATGATGGTTGATTGTTGGGGCAATAGACGTAACCTATAGAGCGCCCCGCGCGAGCGTCCAGCAGCCACCATGAAGGAGCGTCCAAAAGTGTCGACGGCAAAGCCAAAGATCGACATCGACACCACGTACAAGTTCGGCTGGCACGACCCGGCCAACTACGTGTTCGAGCCCAAGAAGGGCCTCAATGCGGACATTGTCCGCGAGATCTCGATGATCAAGGGCGAGCCGGAGTGGATGACCAAGTTCCGCCTGCGCTCGCTCGAGATCTTCGAGAGCCGGGAGATCCCCGACTGGGGCGGCGACCTGTCGGACCTCGACTACCAGGACATCTACTACTACATCAAGGCGGCCGAGGAGCAGGGCCGCTCGTGGGACGAGGTGCCCGACGACATCCGCAAGACCTTCGACCGCCTGGGCATCCCCGAGGCCGAGCAGAAGTTCCTCGCCGGGGTCTCGGCCCAGTACGAGTCGGAGGTCGTGTACCACTCGATCCGCGAGGACCTCGAGGAGAAGGGCGTCATCTTCTGCGACACCGACACCGCCCTGCGCGAGCACGAGGACCTCTTCCGCGAGCATTGGGCCACCGTCATCCCCCCGGGCGATAACACCTTCGCCGCGCTCAACTCGGCCGTGTGGTCGGGCGGGTCCTTCATCTGGGTGCCCGAGGGCGTGCAGGTGGAGATCCCGCTGCAGGCGTACTTCCGCATCAACGCCGAGAGCATGGGGCAGTTCGAGCGCACCCTCATCATCTGCGAGCCCGGCTCGTACGTGCACTACGTCGAGGGCTGCACCGCCCCCACCTACTCGGCCGACTCGCTGCACTCGGCGGTGGTCGAGATCATCGTGAAGAAGGGCGCGCGCTGCCGCTACTCGACCATCCAGAACTGGTCGAACAACGTCTACAACCTCGTCACCAAGCGCGCCGTGGCGCATGAGGACGCCGTGATGGAGTGGATCGACGGCAACCTCGGCAGCAAGCTCACCATGAAGTACCCGGCCGTGTGGATGGTCGGGCGGCGCGCCCGCGGCGAGGTGCTCTCGGTGGCCATGGCCGGCGAGGGCATGCACCAGGACGCCGGGGCCAAGATGGTGCACGTGGCGCCCGACACCTCGAGCACCATCGTGAGCAAGTCCATCTCGCAGGGCGGTGGGCGCACCAGCTACCGCGGCCTGGTGAAGGTGGAGCCGGGGGCCCGGCGCGTGAAGGCATCGGTGGTGTGCGACGCGCTGCTCCTCGACGAGGACAGCCGCTCGGACACCTACCCCTACATGGACATCCAGGAGGAGGACACCTCCATCGGCCACGAGGCCACCGTGAGCAAGGTGGCCGACGACCAGGTCTTCTACCTCATGAGCCGCGGGCTCAGCGAGGAGGAGGCAATGGCGATGATCGTGCGCGGGTTCATCGAGCCCATCGCCAAGGAGCTCCCGATGGAGTACGCCGTGGAGCTCAATCGCCTGATCGAGCTGCAGATGGAGGGCTCCATTGGCTGAGGCCCCCGCCTGGGCCGTGGAGGCCCGCGACGAGGCCGCTGCAGCACTCGAGGCGCTCCCCGCGCTCACCGGCACCGAGGAGGAGTGGCGGTTCACGCCGCCCGCCGACCTCGGCATGAACGGCGACGGGGCAACGGGCGGGAGCGCCACGGGCACCGTGGAGCTGCCGGCCACGGCGGGACGGTCTGCGCGCCTGGCGTTCATCGACGGCGCGCCCGCGCCCGCCGAGGTGGCCGAGCTGCCGGACGGCGTGATCGTCTCCGAGCTGGGAGAGGCCCTCGCGGCGCATGAGGACCTCGTGCGCGATCGCCTCTACTCGCTGGCGGGCTTCGACGACCGCCCCGGCGCGCTGAACGCCGCCAGCTGGGACGCCGGCACGTTCGTGTACGTGCCGCGCGGCGTCGAGGTGGACCTTCCCGTGGAAACCGTGCTCACGGCCACCGGTGCGGAGGGCCGCGTGTTCGGCCGTACGCTCGTGATCGTCGAGGAGGGCGCGAAGGCCACGGTGATCGACCGCTACCTCTCGCCCGACCTCGACGGCGCCGTGCACGCGTCCACGGTGGTGGAGCTGCTCGTGGCCGACGGCGGTGAGCTCGAGCACGTCTCGTACATCGGCTGGGGCCGCGGCGTGCGCCACCAGGCCACCATCCGCGCGGCGGCCGCCAAGGACGCCCGCGTGCGGTCGGTCAACGTCACCCTGGGTGGTGACGTGGTGCGCGTAGAGCCCACCATGCACTGCCGCGGCAGCGGCGCCGACGCCCGCGCCCTCGGCCTCTACTTCGCCACCGGGTCGCAGCACTTCGAGCACCGGGTGGTCTCGCGCCACGAGGCCCCGCAGGCCTACTCGAACCTGCTCTACAAGGGAGCCATCCAGGACACCGCCCATACGGTGTTCTTCGGCAACCTGGTGGTGCCGCCCGGCGCCCCGGGCACCGACGCCTACCAGACCAACCGCAACCTCATCCTCAACGAGGGGGCGCGCGCCGACACCATCCCGTTCCTCGAGATCGAGACGGCGGAGGTGAAGTGCTCGCACGCGGGTGCCGTGGGCCAGGTGGACGACGAGCACCTCTTTTACCTCATGAGCCGCGGCGTGCCGAAGCTCGAGGCCAAGCACCAGATCGTGTACGGCTTCTTCCAGGAGGTGCTCGACGAGATCTCGTTCGAGGAGCTGCGCGACGAGCTCGCCGACGCCGCGCGCGCGAAAGTACGATGAGCATGGTCGACGTCCTGCCCGCCAGCGACGTGCCCCCGGGCACGATGGTGCGCGTGGAGGTCGAGGGCCAGCCCATCTGCCTCGCGAACGTGAACGGCACCTTCCAGGCGGTGCACGACACCTGCACGCACGGCATGGCGTCGCTCACGGCCGGCTGGCTGGACGCCGAGATGGACCGCGTCGAGTGCCCCAGGCACGGGGCCTACTTCCGCCTTTCCGATGGGGCCGCGCTCACGCCGCCGGCCGCCGCATCTCTGCCTGTGTTCCCGGTGGAGGTGCGCGACGGCCGCGTGCTGATCGACCCCGTACCCAACATCCCGCATCCGTTCGACACCCCGCCATGACGAAGGAGAAGCGCTTCTGTGGCTGACCCCATCCTGAAGATCGAGGGCCTGGAGGTGGCCGTCGAGGACAAGCCGATCCTCAAGGGCGTGAACCTGGAGGTGCCGCAGGGCGAGGTGCACGCGCTGATGGGCCCGAACGGGTCCGGCAAGAGCACGCTGGCCTACGCGCTTGCAGGCCACCCGCGCTACGAGATCACCGGGGGTTCGGTGTTCTTCGACGGCAAGGACCTGGCAGAGATGGAGGCCGATGAGCGGGCGCAGGCCGGCCTGTTCCTGGCCATGCAGTACCCGGTCGAGGTGCCGGGGGTGTCGGTGATGAACTTCCTGCGCAGCGCCGTGAACGCCACGCGCGGCGAGGAGATCCCGGTGCGCGAATTCGCCAGGCTCTTCAAGGAGAAGAGCGAGCTCCTCAAGTTCGACCCGTCGTTCGCCGACCGCTACCTCAACGAGGGCTTCTCGGGCGGCGAGAAGAAGCGCCACGAGATCCTGCAGATGGCCCTGCTCGAGCCCAAGTTCGCGGTGCTCGACGAGACCGACTCGGGCCTCGACGTGGATGCCCTGCGCATCGTGTCAGAGGGGGTAAACGCCCAGCGCGGTCCCGGCCTGGGCGTGCTCATCATCACCCACTACACGCGCATCCTGAACTACATCACGCCCGACGTGGTGCACGTGATGTACGACGGCCGCATCGCCAAGACGGGCGGCCCCGAGCTGGCCGAGCAGCTCGAGCAGGAGGGCTACGTGGGCTTCGGGTCGGCGGAGCCGGCCACGGCGCCCCGCTAGGAGCCACATGAGGAGCTCCGCCCAGCACGCGCTCGACGCCCTGGCCCTCCGGGCGGAGTTCCCCATCCTCGCCTCTCCCCGCCCGGGCGGCGGCGAGGTGCACTACCTCGACTCGGCGGCCACCTCGCAGAAGCCCCAGCGGGTGCTCGACTCGATGGATGCCTACTACCGCGAGACCAACGCCAACGTGCACCGCGGCGTGTACGAGATGGCGGCCGAGGCCACCGAGCGCTTCGAGGCCGGGCGCGACGCCGTGGCCCGGCTGGTGAACCACCCGCGCGACGCCACGGTGTTCACCAAGAACGCGACCGAGGCCATCAACCTGGTGGCATGGGCATGGGGCGTCCGCGAGCTCGGCGAGGGCGACGAGGTGCTCGTCACGCTCATGGAGCATCACTCCAACACCGTGCCATGGCAGATCGTGGCCGGCATCACGGGCGCCACCGTGCGCTTCTGCCCCGTCACGCCCGGCGGCGAGATCGACATGGACGCCATGCGCCAGATGATCGGCCCGCGCACCCGCATGGTTGCGGTAGTACACGTGTCGAACACCCTGGGCACGATCAACCCGGTGGAGGAGATCGTGGCGATGGCCCATGAGGCCGGCGCGCTCACCATGGTTGACGCCACCCAGAGCGTGCCGCACATGCCCGTGGACGCCACGGCTATCGGCAGCGACTTCCTCGCCTTCACCGGCCACAAGATGTGCGGCCCCACGGGCATCGGCGTGCTGGCGGCCGCACCCAGTCGCCTCGAGGCAATGGAGCCCTTCCTCGGCGGCGGCGAGATGATCTCGGACGTCACCACCGAGGGCTCGTCGTGGAACGACATCCCCTGGAAGTTCGAGGCCGGCACGCCGCCCATCGCCGAGGCCGTGGGCCTGGGCGAGGCCGTGGCGTTCCTGGAGGGCATTGGCATGCAGGGAATCCGTGCGCACGAGAAGCAGGTTGCGCAGCAGATGCTCGACGCCCTCGACGAGGTGCCGGGGCTCACCATCTACGGCCCGCGCGACGTGGAGCACCGCGGGGCGTCGGTGAGCTTCAGCCTCGACGGCGTGCACCCGCACGACATCGGGCAGTTCCTCGACAGCAGGGACGTGTGCGTGCGTGCCGGCCACCACTGCACCAAGCCCCTCATGCGGCACCTCGGGGTGCAGAGCACCGCGCGCGCCAGCGCCTACCTCTACACCACCGATGACGACATCACTGCGCTGCGCAACGCCCTTATCGAGTGCCGCAAGTGGTTCGGGGTGAGCTGATGGGCGTGCTCGACGACCTCTACCAGCAGCTGATCCTCGACCACTACCGCAACCGCCGCGGGCGGGGGCGCATCGAGGGCGCATCGGCTTCGGTGCACGAGAACAACCCGGTGTGCGGTGACGAGTGCTATCTGGACATCCTGGTGGTGGACGGCCGCATCGCCGAGATCAAGTCGGACGGCGATGGGTGCTCCATCTCGCAGGCCGCGGCATCGATGCTCACCGTGGTCGCCAAGGGCAAGGACCTGGGCGACGCCCTCGACCTGGTGGAGCACTTCCGCCTGATGATGCATGGCGAGGCCGAGCCCGACGAGGACCTGCTGGGCGACGCCATCGCCCTCGAGGGCGTGGCGAGGTACCCCGTGCGCGTCAAGTGCGCGCTGCTTTCCTGGCTGGCGCTGCGCGACTGCATCGCCGACTACCGTAAGTCAGTCCCGACGGGAGGATGACCGTGGTCGACCAGGACGACATCCGCGAGGCGATGAAGCAGGTTGACGACCCCGAGCTGGGCATCAACGTGGTCGACCTGGGCCTGCTTTATGAGGTGCGGGTTGATGAAGGCACCGGCAAGGTGGACCTCGACATGACCCTCACCTCGATGGGCTGCCCCCTCACCGACCAGATCATCGCCGACGTGCGAAAGTTCGTGGAGCCGCTGGACGGCGTCACCGCCGTGGACGTCAACTGGGTGTGGGACCCCCCGTGGGGCCCCGACAAGATGACCGATGACGGCAAGCTGATGATGAAGGTCATGGGATATGGCTGAGTCGGCCGCACAGGCGCCCGACCGGCCGCTGACCCTCGAGGAGAAGAAGGCCGCGGCGCGCGAGCGCGCCCGTGCCGCGCGCGAGGCCCAGCAGCAGGGCGCCGGCGCGGGCCTGGAGGTCACCGACGACGCGGCCGCGTACATCCTCGAGTGCGCCGACCGCGAGGCCATGGCGCACGCCGTGCGCCTGCGCATCCACGCGGGCGGATGCTCGGGCCTTGAGTACTCCATTGACCTCGTGCCCGAGGGCACTATGGCCGACCCGTCAGAGCGCGCCATCGAAAGCAACGGCGTCACGGTGCTCCTCGACCTCAAGAGCGCCATCTACGTGAGCGGCTCGGTCATCGACTACACCACCTCGCTCATGCGACGGGGATTCGTGATCAAGAACCCCAACGCCACGAGCACCTGCTCGTGCGGCGACTCGTTCGGGGTGTGAGATGAGCAGGTTCCGCCAAGGGCTCGAGCTCGCCGGCATCAGTTGGCGCACGATCGTGTCCGACAAGTCGCTGGCGGTGTTCCCCGTGCTCGGGGCCATCTCGGCCGTGGCGCTCACCGCGGCCTTCGTGATCCCCGGGCTCTTCCTGGTGTCGGACGAGTCGATGGGCGCCGAGGGCTGGATCGGCATCGTGCTGTTCGTCATCGCCGCGTACCTCGCGGCCTTCGTGGGCATCTTCTTCTCCGTCGCCCTGGCCTCATGCGCCAACCGGTCGCTGCAGGGCGAGGACACCACCGTGCGCGAGGGCATTGCCGCCGCGCGCCAGCGCATACCGCAGATCGCGGGCTGGGCGGCGGTCACCACCACCGTGAACCTCATCATCCGCGCCATCGAGGCCCGCTTCCAGGGCGTAGGTGGCGCCATCGTCGCCGCGCTCGGAGGCCTCGCCTGGGCGCTCGTCACGTTCCTGGCCGTGCCGGTCATCACGTTCGAGGGCACGGGGCCATGGCAGACGCTCCGGCGGTCGTCGGGCCTGTTCCGCCAGCGCTGGGGCCAGCAGGTGGTGGGCCTCGGTGTGACCACCGGCGTCATCGCGCTCTTCGGGATCCTCCCGGGCATCGTCGCGGTGTTCTTCGGCATCGCCCTGCTGCCCGGCGCAGTGGGCATCGTGCTGATCACGCTCGGCGCGCTGGCGATCCTCATCGGGTCGATCCTCTCGGCCACGCTCTCGCAGGTGCTGGCCGTCGCGCTCTACCGCTTCGCCGCGGACGGCGTGGCAGTGGGCCCGTTCACCGAGGCGCAGCTCAACTCGGTGGTGCAGCCACGCACTCGTCGCGGCCGTCGGGGCGGCGACGAGGCCACCATCTAGGCGCGCACCAAACCCCTCCCCCTCGGGCAGCCGCTGCAACGCCTGCCGGGGAGGGTCCTCACCGGCGCGCGCAAGTGGGTGCAGACTGCATGCCGGCGTCCGGGCATGGAGCGCATCATCGAGGTTCGCGACGCCGCCGACGACGTGCACGGGGCCCGTGCCGCACGGGCCCGGCCGCAGGGCATGAGCCTCTCGGAGTACCTGCGCGGGAAACTCGCCCGCATGGCATCCCGACCATCCGCGGAGGAATGAATCGGGCGGCTGCGGCAGGCCGAGCCGATCGAGTCCCCGCTGGCATCCGCCGAGCTCGTGCGCCGCGCCCGACGCGCTGCGTGAGCGTCCTCGACTCATCCGCCCTCGTCGAGGTCGTGCGGCGCGGACCGCACGCCGAGTGGGTGGCGGGCTGGATCCATGATGGATGCACGCTGCATCTCGCCGACTCGGAGGGTGTCGCCGCCATCACGGGGCTGATGCGTGGCGGAGCCATCAGCCGCGAGCGCGCGGCGCAGGCAACCCGGCTGATCGACGAGCTCGCCGAGGCCCTCGATGAACCGGTGGTCACGCTCGACCGACGACCCGCGCGCGGCGCCCCCTCATCGATCCGGATCCTCACCCCTCCCGACGAGACGGCTACCTGACGGGCATCGCCACGCCGTCGGGCGAGGCCTTTCCCGGGACGTCCGCGATGGGATCCGCGCCCAGCAGCAGCATGCCCGTCGCCGGAACGTGGCCCGTGGCCTGCGTCGCGGCCACGAACGCCTGCGGCACCGGGGCGTTTCGCTGCCAGGCCATGAGGTATGGGTACGGGTTCACGCTGTTGCCGCCCCCGGGGTGGATCTCGAAGTGCAGGTGCGGCGGAGTGGTGATGGCCTGGCCGGTATTGCCGAGGAAGGCGATGACCTGGCCGGCCCGCACGCGCACGCCGTCGGCGGTGCCGGGGGCGTATGCCGAGAGGTGCGCGTAATAGTATTCGTTGCCGGCATCATCGGTGAGCCAGAGCCGGTTGCCACCGAGGGTGTTCACCCCCACCTTCGAGAGCGTTCCGTCGGCCACGGCCACGATGGGCGTGCCCATCGGACCGAAGAGGTCGGTGCCCTGGTGCCAGCCTGTGCCAGCTCGGGGGGCCCCGTAGTCGTCTCCGAAGCCCACGCCCCCTCCCAGCACCGGGAATGCGTAGCCCTGGGTGGATGCCACGCCCATCACGGCGCCGGGATCGCGTCGGGACAGCCCGAGCGCGGGCGCCGCGGCAGTGGCCCCGGGGGCGGCGTAGCCCGGTGCCGTGGCTCCGGTGGCGGGGACGGCGGCAGCGGTGGGAAGCGGGCTGCCGGTCACCGGCACCGGGGCGAGCCCATCTGCGGACGGCGTGGCGGCCCCAGGCGCCGATGGCGCGCTGCCCGGATCAGGCGACGGCGAGTCGGGCACCGCGCCGCCGGTCGTGGCCTCGACGCGCCCCACCACCACCTGCGTGCCGGGGGCCAGGCCGGTGGCCGGGTCGGTCACCTCGATGCGCACCCCGTTGGCGGTCACGGCACCGCCCGTCACCAGCCGCTCCATCATCACCATCGTGCCCACGCCGGGGACCTCCACCTGCGTACCGGGGGCCTCGTCCACGGGTTGGCCGAGCACGGTGATGTCGGCGGCCCATTCGGTGACGCCCGCCGTGGTGGTGGCGCCGGCGGTGTCAGACCGCACGGCCAAGCGCATGGAGTTGATCACCACGCGGCCGCCGAGCATCGACACGCCGCTCGCATTTGCCGTGGCGGCAGCGAGCTGCCCCGCGCCCCGCGGTCCCGCGGCGGCCCGCACGGACACCGTGCCCCCGCTCACCACTGCTCCCGATGGCTGCCCGGACGCCGTGCGCGTGGGAAAACGGGCACCCGCGCTGGCGGATGCCACGCCGCCGCCCGGGGCGATGGCGCCGACGGCCTTCGCATGGGGGTCGGCGGGGCCCGGGGCCAACGCCATGGGCGCGGCAATCAGCCCGCCGCATGCGGCCACTGCAATTACGCCTCCCAACAGGGATTTCTGCCCTTCGAACACGTCCCGATTGTGGCCATCGGCCCGGACGGGGTCAACGCGCAGTGCACCGCGGTGTCACCTGCAACCGCGATTTCCCTGCTCTGCGGCGATTAGTGAAAAGGTCGGGGGCTGTGCGGCCCGCTCATGCCACAACCATGCGCCGTGCCCTCGCCGTCCTCATCGCCGTGGGGGCCCTGGCGATGGGCATCGGCACCACCCCCGCACTCGCCGATCCCGCATCCGTGGCGGCGAAGAAGCGTGAGGTCAGCGCGCTCAAGGCCCGCCTGAACGCCGTGGAGCAGCGCGTATCCGCGGCAGCCGAGCGTTACAACGGCGCGCGCTGGCGCCTGTCGGTCATCAAGGACCGGCTCGTGAAGAACCAGAAGGTGCTGGAGCGGGCGATCGCCGACCTCAAGGCCTCGCAGCGCATCCTGGGCGACCGGCTCGATTCCCTCTATCGACGCCCCGAGCCGAACCTCGTGGAAGTACTGGTATCCAGCGGCAGCCTCACCGATGCCATGAGCGAGCTCGAGACCATCGAGCGCGCCGGCGCAGAGGACGCCCAAGTGGTGGGCAAGGTTCGCCGCTTCCGCGACCGCACCACCCGGGTGCGCCGCGAGCTGGCCAAGGACCGTACCGCCGCGCAGGCGCAGGTGCGCAAGGCAGAGGCCGAGAAGTCGCGGGTGGAGGCCCTTCTCGCCGAGCGCCAGCGCATGCTCGAGGACGCCCGCGCCGACCTTCGCCAGGCGATCGCCGATGAGCGCAGGCGCCGCGCGGCGCAGGCCCGCTCGATGGCGTCATCCGGCTACACGCCTTTCAATGGCCCTCTTCCTGATGGCGCAGGCAACGCCGAAGCCGCACGCATCGCGCTGTCTTTCCAGGGCGTGCCGTACGTGTGGGGCGGCGAGTCACCGTCCGGATTCGACTGCTCGGGGCTTGCCGCGTACGCATATCGTCAGATCGGCAAGAGCGTGCCCCACTACACCTACGCGATCTGGCAGCAGTTCCCGCAGGTGCCCTACGAACAGCTGCAGCCGGGCGACATGGTGTTCTTCAGCGGCCTCGGTCACATGGGCATCTACATCGGGAACGGCAACATGGTGCATGCGCCCCAGACCGGCGACGTGGTGCGGGTGACATCCCTCGCCAGCCGCGCAGGCAACTACGTCGGAGCCGTCCGGCCCTGACCACGAGGCGGGGCCCGATGGACTCGCCCGGACGACCCAAGCGCATGGAACAGCCTGACGGGTAGCTCGAGCACGCGGTGCGTAGACTCGGCGCGTCTACCTTAGGAGTCTCAATGTGCGTGGTCTGCCAGAACATCCCCACGATCATGACCGGGCTCTCCGGCGGCGCCCTCGTGGTGCGCACCGCGGTGCGGCGCGTGCGCGGAACCCGGCCCGGGCGCTATGACGGCGTGCCGCGCGCGCCTGAGCGCTCGGACCGGCCGGCCCACCTCGACACGGGATCCAGCGCGAGCACCCTCGCCGCGCGGCCGGCCGCAGCCCGCGTGAGCGCCTAGCCGCGTGCTGCCGGAACTGGGCTCTGTCGGGCCCTTCACCCTCTACTCATTCGGCCTCATGGCGGCGCTCGCCATCGTGGCCGGCGCGGTATTCCTCGCGGTCGACCTGCGCCAGCGCGGGCTCAACCCCTCGTTCAGCATCGAGGTGGCCTTCGCCGCCGGCATCGGCGGGTTCCTCGGCGCGCGCATCTACTACGTGTTCGAGCACTGGGGCGAGCCCGGGGAGTCGCTCATCACCGGTGCGGGGCTCGTATGGTACGGCGGCGTGGCAGGAGGCTTCATCGGGGTTATCCTCCTTGCCCTCTATCGCCGCGCCTCGCTGGGGATCCTTGCCAACCTGGTCGCAGCCCCGCTGGCCATCGGATACGCCATCGGCCGCATCGGGTGCCAGCTCGCCGGCGATGGTGACTACGGCGACATCACCACGCTGCCATGGGGCATGGCCTACCCGGAGGGCACGGTGCCCACCACCGAGATCGTTCACCCCACCCCGGTGTACGAGAGCATCGCCGCACTGGTGATCTTCTGGATCCTCTGGAGAATGCGCGGCAGGCTCAGCGCGCCCTGGTCGCTGTTCGGCCTCTACCTGGTGCTGATGGGCATCGAGCGGTTCGCCGTGGAGTTCGTGCGCGCCACCCCGCAGGTGGGTGCGGGCCTCACGACCGCGCAGATCATCTCGGTCATCCTCGTGGCGATCGGCGGCGTGATCCTCACCCGCACCTGGAACCGCCGTGATCCTGTGTGGACGGGCGGAACAGCCGCGACCACCCCCACCGCATAACGCCTAGGCGGAGGCGCTGCCCCCGGGCACCCACAGCACGTCCGGCGCGCCCGCAGCGTTGTTCGCACCCCGGGCGAGGATGAAGAACAGGTCGGAGAGCCGGTTGAGGTAGGCGATGATGTTGTCGCTCACCGCCCCCGAGGGCTCATGATCGGCCAGCATCACCACGGCGCGCTCGGCGCGACGGCACACCGTGCGGGCCACATGCAGGTGGGCGGCCGCGGGGGTGCCCCCGGGCAGCACGAAGCTGGTGAGCGGCTCGAGCCCACCGTTGACCTCGTCGCACCAGGCCTCGAGCCACGCGATGCGCTCGGCGGCGATGCGAAGCCGCTGGTCCCCCGCCACGGGGTCCACCGGCACCGCGAGGTCCGCTCCCACGTCGAAGAGGTCGTTCTGCACCAGGCCCAGGCGCTCGTCCCACCCGGCGGGAAGTTCCGCGAGGCGCACGACGCCCACCTGTGCGTTGAGCTCATCCACCTCGCCGTATGCGTTCACGCGCAGGTGGTTCTTGCGCACCAGAGTCATGTCGCCCAGGCGGGTGTCGCCCTGGTCGCCCTGCCGCGTGTAGATCCTGCTGAGGTTGATGCCCATGCGCGGCACGTTAGACGCGGACGCGGCCAGCACGGGCGCTTACGGGCGTGGGTAGGCGCTATGGCCGGCGCGCTCGGCTTCCCCCCTCCGGCCGCGAGGGGACTACGCGTGCGCGGCTAGGTGCAGGGCAGGTGGTCGGCCGCCCAGGCCCGGGCGAAGCGCTCGGCCGTGGGGGCGTCGTGCACGCGGCCCATCAACTGCTCTTCGCGCGTGGCGGTGAGCAGGTCGGCCAGCCACGGGCCGGGTTCGCGGCCCAGCAGCACGGTGAGCGCGGCGCCGTCGAGCGGCGGCCGGACCGGCTCCATGGCCGTGATGGCCACGTGGGCATCCAGCATGTCGCGCGCGAGCGCGAGGTGGCGGGTGATCTGGATCGGCGTCGTACGCGGGCCATCGGTGGCGATGCGGTCGGCTGCGGACAGCACGATGGCCTCCACCGGGTCGGGGGCCACACGGCGCAGGTAGCGATCGTATTGCACCAGGGTGAGGGGCTGGCGGTGCACCATGAATCCCAGCACCAGGTGGTCGCGCACGCCGTGCACCGCGAACTCGCGCAGGCGATTCGAGGTCCTCATGCGGCGGAACCAGCTGTCGGCCATCTCGGCACCGCGCCTGTCGTGGCCGATGAAGGTGATGCGCCCGCCGTCCATCACACCGCGGGTCTCGGCCTTGGCCATGTCGTGCAGCAGGGCGGTGAACCGCAGCGCCTCGCCACGCGTGAGATCGTCTGCAAGCGGCTCGGCCAGCGACGTCGCCACCACCGGCGCGCCGCCCCAGAACACCCGCTCCGGATCGCGCTCGATGGCCAGGACGTTGTCGAGCACTTCGAACACGTGCCCGAGCACGTCGAGGTGGTGGTACTCGCTCTGCTCCACGCCGCGGCAGTCCTCGAGCTCGGGGATGAGCGCGCCCAGGCCCCCGACGTCATCCAGGCGCCGCAGGGCCCGTCCGGGGTCGGCTGCCGTGATGATGCGCGTGAACTCCTCCATGGCCCGCTCGCCCGGAACGTCGGCCAGCGCCGGTGCCGCGGCACGGGCGGCCGTGGCGGCGGCCGGGTCGATGCCGAAGCCCAGGGCATCGGCGATGCGCGCGAGGCGCAGCACGCGCAACGGGTCATCCGCCAGCGCTGACGGCGATACAAGCGCCAAGCGTCCGGCCTCGATGTCGGCGAGACCGCCGTGGCGGTCGATCACGTGCCCGTCGCCGCCCACGGCGAGGGCCAGCGCGTTGATGGTGAAGTCGCGGCGCGAGAGGTCGTCGTCGAGCCCGTCGCCCAGCACCGGCATGATGTCCACCTGGCAGGCGAGTCCTCCCCCGCTCACGCGCCACGCACCGAACTCGTGCGACAGCGCGAAGCGCGCCGCCCCATGGGCGCGGGCCAGCGCGGCCGCCTCGGCACCGGCGTCGCCCTGGGTGACCACGTCGAGATCGGCCACCGGCCGGCCCATCAGCGCGTCGCGAAGCCCGCCCCCCACCACCCATGCCGGCGCGTGCAGCGCAGCCAGCGGGGCGGTGAGGACGGCGGCGTCCAGGCGCGCGCTCACCCCGTGATGATCCGCGCCACGCGCGGGCTTACGGCGCACGTGACCTCGTACGAGATGGAGTCACGCCGGCGCGCGATCTCCTCGGCGGTGATGCGGTCGGTTCCCTGGCGCCCGATGATCACCACCTCCTCGCCGCCGCGCTCCGTGGCCTCGGGCCCGAGGTCGACGGCGATGAGATCCATCGACACGGTGCCCACCACGGGCACGCGCCGACCGCCGACCAGCAGCTCGTCGTTGTTCGAAAGGTCGCGCGGGAAGCCATCGGCGTAGCCCACCGGGATGATCCCGACCCAGGTGGCCCGCGCCGCGCGCCACGTGCGCCCGTAGCCCGCGCTCATGCGCGAGGAGAAGGGCCTCACCTGCGCGAGGCGCGACCGCCAGGTCATCACGGGGATCAGGTCGTCGGCGGCGGGGTCCCCGCCGAAGGGCGAGCAGCCGTAGAGCGCGATTCCGCAGCGCACCATGTCGAAGGCGGCGTCGGGGTCGCGAAGCGTGGCGGCGCTGTTGGCCGCGTGCACCTGGATTCCCGGGAAGCGATCGCGGAATGCCGGAATGAGCTGGCGAAAGCGCAACAGCTGCTCGCGCATGAACCCGGCCTCGGGGCCCTCCTGGTCGTCGGCGGTGGCGAAATGCGTCATGAGGCCCACCACCTCGGCGCCGCCTGATGCCGCCGCCTCGGCGAGCGCCATGGCGTCGTCGGGCGTCGTGCCGAGGCGCCCCATTCCGGTGTCCACCTCCACGTGCAGGCGCGCCGGGCGCTCGGTCGTGGCCGCCGCCGTGATGCCCTCGACCCCGGCCATGTCACCCACCACCACCTCGCAACCAGCGGCAAGCGCGCGGTCGAACCCGGCATGTGCAAGCGGGCTCATGATGAGGATGCGCGCGGTGAGGCCGCCGAGCCGCAGCTCCTCGGCCTCCTCCACGCTGGCCACCGCCAGGCTGCCCGCGCCGCCATCGATCGCCGCGTACGCGCAGTCCACGGCGCCGTGCCCGTAGCCGTTGGCCTTCACCACCGCCATGAGCTCGGCGCCGCGCGCGGCGCGCGCGAGCCGCGCAGCATTGTGCCTCAGGGCCTGCAGATCGATCACCGCCGTTGACCGTGCCTCGCTCATGCCCCCTCCCCCGCCCCGCCAGCTGCCCCGTCGGCGCGCGATGCCGTGCGGGCGCCGCCTGCTGCGGCGCGTGCCGCGATCAGGACTTCGGGCAGCGCCTCGATGATGTCGCTCGCGATGATGCCATCCCCGCGTCCTGCGGCGATTCCGGCACGGGCATGCAGGGCAGCGGCGCAGGTGGCCGCATCCGCGGCATCCATGCCGCGTGCGAGCAGGGCCGCGATCACCCCCGAGAGCACATCGCCCGACCCGGCCGTCGCGAGCGCCGGGGTGCCGTCCTCGATCACCACCGGAAGGGATCCCGGTGCGCAGATGATGGTGCCCGGGCCCTTGAGCAGCGCCACGGCGCCCGAGCGGGCGCACAGCTCTCGCGCGGCGTCGAGCCGACGGGCCTCCACCTCGGCGCGCGTGGTTCCGAGCAGGCGGGCGGCCTCGCCCGCATGTGGGGTGATCACGGTGGCGGCGGGCCGCTCGCGCAGCGCGGCCGGATCGTCCCCCAGGTGCCACAGGCCGTCGGCATCGAGCACCATGGGCAGCGCGACTCCCTCCAGCACGGCATTCACCAGCGACGTGGTGCCCGCATCGCGGCCCAGCCCCGGCCCGAGCACCACGGCGCCCACCCGCGCGGACTGGTGCATGATCGCGTCGAGAGCATCCAGGGACATCCCGGCGCCGCCCGCCACGCCCGTGACCATCACCTCGGGCGCGCCGATGGCCACCTCGACGCGCACCTCGTGGGGAACGCACGCGGCCACGATGCCCGCGCCCGCGCGCATGGCGGCCCGGGTGCACAGGCGCGCGGCACCGCTCATGCCGGGGGCGCCCGCGATGGCCAGCACGCCGCCGGCCGCGTACTTGTCGTCGCCCGCGGCGCGCGGGGGAATGGCCGCGATCACCCCTTCGGTGGCAAGCCACGCCGCCGGGTCGGGCTGGATATCGCGCGGTATCCCGATATCGGCCACCACCACCCGGCCGGCAAGCTCACGCCCCGGTGCCACGCGCAAGCCCACCTTCTCGGCGGCGAAGGTGATGGTGAGGTCCGCGCGCACGGCGGGTGCGGGCGCAGCGCCGGTGTCGCCATCCACGCCGGTGGGCATGTCGAGGGCGACCACCGCGGCGCCCGACGCCACCAGAGCCTCCACCGCGTCGGCCACACCACCCCGCGGGGCCCCGGCGGTGCCGGTGCCGAGAAGGGCATCCACCACCAGGCGCCGGCCGGCCCGCAACTCGTGGAGGTCCACATCGCCGACACCGATCCCGGCCTCGGCGGCCCGCGCCGTCATCAATGCCCCATCGGGGGTCTCGGGCTCGCGCGCGCCGGGGGCCTGCACCCGCACGTCCCAGCCGGCCTCGGCCAGGAGCCTGGCCACCACCATGCCGTCGCCGCCATTGTTGCCCGGGCCCACCAGCACGGTCGCCGTGGATCCCGGCGGGAAGGCCGCGAGGATCTCCCGCGTGGCCAGCGTGCCGGCGGTCTCCATGAGTACCTCGCCGGGAATACCGCCGGCAATCGCGCGCGCGTCGGCGTCCCGCACGGCGGCGGCATCGAACAGCGGGCGCATCCCGGGCATCATCGGCACGCCCGACATCCTATTGACGCGGCTAGGCGCCCCTCAGGATCGCCACCGCGGCGGCCATGCCGCGCGAGTGCGTGAGCGACAGCATCACCTCGACCACGCCCAGGTCGCCGGCGCGCCTGAGGCACCTGCCGGCGAGGATCGCCGTGGGGGCGCCGCGCCCGCGCACGACCTCCACGTCGTGCCAGCGGGTCATGCCGATGCCCAGGGCCTTCCCCACGGCCTCCTTGGCCGCGAAGCGCGCCGCGAAGTGCTGCGGCGGGTACCTGCGCGATGTGCAGTAGCCCTCCTCGGCCGGGGTGAAGCACCGCTGGGCGAACCGGGGGTGGCGATCCAGCGCGCGCTCGATGCGATCGATCTCGATGAGGTCGATGCCGACGCCGAGGATGCCCGTGCCCATGGGCGGCGTCATTCCACCGTGACGGTCTTGGCGAGGTTGCGGGGCTGGTCGACATTCAGGCCGCGCGCGCGCGCCACGGCGTAGGCGAACAACTGCAGGGGCACCACGGCCAGCACCGACGCCAGCAGGGGCGGCGTGCGCGGGACCAACATGACATCGTCGGCGTGCTCGGCGATCTCCTCGTTGCCCTTGGTGGCCACGGCGATCACCCGGGCTCCGCGTGCCCTGACCTCCTGGATGTTCGAGACGACCTTGTCGAACACATGGCCGTCGGTGGCCACCACCACAACGGGCGAGCCGTCCTCGAGCAGCGCGATGGGGCCGTGCTTCATCTCGCCCGCCGGGTAGGCCTCGGTGGGCACGTACGAGATCTCCTTGAGCTTCAGCGCCCCCTCGTACGACACGGGCATGCCCACGTGGCGGCCGAGGTAGAGGAAGAACGGCCGGTCGGCGTACTTCTCGCCCACCTCAAGCGCGTGCACGGCGTCCGGGGATTCGAGGTACTCCTGCACGAGGTCGGGCAGGCGGTGCAGCTCATCGCCGAGATCCGCGGCCCCGGCGGCCGACAGCACGTGGCGCGCGCGGCCGAGCTTGAGGGCCAGCAGCGCGAGGGCCACCACCTGGGCGGTGTGGGTCTTGGTCGCGGCCACGCCGACCTCGAGTCCCGCACGGGTGTAGATGACCCCATCCGCGTCGCGCACGGCCTGTGAGCCCATGATGTTGGTGAGAGCCACCACGTGGGCACCGCGCTCGCGCGCCACGCGCATGGCGGCCAGCGTGTCGGCGGTCTCGCCGCTCTGGGTGATGCCGATCACCAGGTCGCCTGGGCCCGCGAGGCACGTGCGGTATCGGTACTCGCTGGCCACCTCGACGTGCACGGGCACCTGCGCCCAGTCCTCGATGAGGTAGCGGCCCACGAGCCCCGCATGGAACGACGTACCGCAGGCCACGATGTGGATGCGCTCCACGCGGGCAAGCGCGGCCTCGTCGAGCCCGAGCCCCGGCAGGTCGATCTCGCCCTCGGGGCGCAGGCGGTCGCCGATGGTGTCCCTGAGCGCCGCCGGCTGCTCGTGGATCTCCTTCAGCATGAAGGCGTCGTAGCCGCCCTTCTCGGCGGCGTCCTCGTCCCAGTCGATGCGGGTCACCTCGCGGGCGATCACCTTGTCGCCGTCGTGGATGGTGACCGCGTCGGCCTCCACCATCACGATCTCGCCCGACTCCACGAGGATCGCGTCGCGGGTCTCGGGCAGGAATGCCGAGATGGCCGAGGCCACGAAGCGCTCGCCATCGCCCACGCCCACCACCAGGGGGGTCTCCTGGCGGTAGGCCACCAGGCGCCCGGGCTCGGCCACGCTGGCGGCCACGATGGTGAAGTGGCCCTCGAGCTGCGCCACAGCGGCGCGCATGGCGGCCACGAGGTCGCCCTCGTAGTGCCGCGCGATGAGGTGCGGGATCACCTCGGCGTCGGTCTCGCTGCGGAGCACCACGCCCTGGTCCTGCAGTTCCGCGCGCAAGCGGGCGTAGTTCTCGACGATGCCGTTCATCACGACGGTGATGCGCCCGGAGGCATCGGCGTGCGGATGGGCATTGGCCTCGGTCACCCGGCCGTGCGTGGCCCAGCGGGTGTGGCCCATCCCCATGACCGCGGGCGAGGCGTCGGCGCCCGCGCCATGCGCCGCCTTGCGCAGCTCGGCCAGGTTGCCCACCGCGCGCACGGTCATGAAGCCGTCCTCGCCCAGCAGCACCAGGCCCGCCGAGTCATACCCCCGGTACTCGAGGCGCTCGAGGCCCGAGAGGATGAGCTCCCCGCAGGGACGCGACCCCACGTATCCGATGATGCCGCACATGTCAGTGACCCCCTTCGGCACGGCCGCACGCGCGGCCCGCCGCATCGGCGATGGCATCGGCGATCCTGTCGCATTCCTCGGACGTCGGGGCCTCCACCATCACGCGCACCAGCGGCTCGGTGCCCGATGCGCGCAGCACGATGCGGCCATCGTCGCCCAGCGCCTGCTCCTCGGCGCGCACCATGTCCCACACCTCCGACGCCCCGGGCAGGTCGTCCTTGCGCTCAACGCGCACGCTCACCAGGCGTTGGGGCATGCGGGTCATCACGGAGGCGGCATCCGAGAGTGACTGTCCCCGCTCGGCCAGCGCAGCGAGCAGCATGAGCCCCCCGGCGAGGCCGTCGCCCGAAGGGCCGCTGGCAAGGTTGATCAGGTGCCCGCTCTGCTCCCCGCCGAGCACGAAACCGTGGGCCCGCATCTCCTCGAGCACATAGCGGTCGCCGACGTCGGTCCAGCGCACCTCGATGCCCTCGTCGGACATGGCGCGCCGGAACCCCAGGTTGGTCATGGTGGTGGTCACCACGGCGGGCCCCGGCAGCTCGGCGCGCTGGCGCATCCAGATCGCGAGGATCGCCAGGATCTGATCGCCGTCCACTACCTCACCCGCGGAGTCGACGGCCAGCACGCGATCGCCATCGCCGTCGAAGGCGAGGCCCAGCGCTGCGCCCTCCTCCACCACGGCGGCCTGGAGCGCAGCGAGGTGCGTGGACCCGCAGGCCTCGTTGATGTTGACGCCGTCGGGGTCGATGCCGATGGACAGCACGTCGGCGCCAAGCGCCGACAGCACCTGCGGCGCCGCGGTCACGGTGGCGCCATTCGCGCAGTCGATCACGATGCGCTCGCCCGCGAGGTCGATGCCCAGACGGTCGATGAGCCGCTCGCGGTACACCTCGACGGCGCCGTCCCAGCGGATGATGCTCCCCACGGCCGCGCCGGTCGGGCGCGCCGCGCCCGCCTCGCCGGATGCCATCAGATCGCTCATCACAGCCTCGAGCGCCGCCTCCTGGTCATCGGGAAGCTTGAAGCCGTCGGATCCGAAGAGCTTGATGCCGTTGTCACCGAATGGATTGTGCGATGCGCTGATCACGGCGCCTGCCGAGAAGGTGCCGTCCTTGGCCACCAGCTCGGCGACCGCCGGCGTGGGCATCACGCCGCCGAGCACCACATCGGCGCCCGCCGACGCGATGCCCGCGGCCAGCGCGGCCTCGAGCATGGGGCTGCTGAGGCGGGTGTCCTGCCCCACCAGCACAGCGTCTGCACCCCACGCATTCCCGAGGGCCCGGCCGATGACCATGGCCAGCTCAGGGGTGAGGTCGGCGTTCGCGACCCCGCGGACGCCGTCCGTCCCGAAGCGCCTCCGGGCCGGGGGCGCCTGCCCGCTCAGCGCTTCGAGAACTGGGGCCGCTTGCGGGCGCCCTTGAGCCCCGCCTTCTTGCGCTCCTTCTCACGCGCATCGCGCGTCAGGAAGCCTTCGCGCTTGAGCTCGGGGCGCAGGTTCTCGTCCATGTCGACGAGGGCGCGGGCCACCGCGTGGCGCAAGGCGCCGGCCTGGCCGGAGATGCCGCCGCCGGTGAGGCGGGCCTTCACGTTGAACTGGCCCTCGACGCCGGCGATGACCAGCGGCGAGGTGGCCTCGGTGACCAGCACCTTGCGGCCGAAGAATTCGTCGATCGGGCGGCCATTGCACGTGATAGTGCCGTCGCCGGGCTCGAGGATGATGCGGGCGACCGAGGTCTTGCGCTTGCCGGTGGCCTGGATGCGAACCGGGGACGTGCTCATGCGGTGACCTTCCTCTCGAGCCGCAGCGGCTCCGGGTGCTGCGCCTCGTGCGGGTGCCCGGGACCGGCGTACACCTTCATCTTGAGCAGCTGCTTGCGCCCCAGTGAGTTCTTCGGAAGCATGCCGCGCACGGCCATGCGGATGACCTCCTCCGGGCGGCGCTCCAGCTGCTCACGCAGCGTGCGCTTGCGGATGCCGCCGGGATAGCCCGAGTGGCGCCAGTAGATCTTCGTGTCCATCTTCTGGCCCGTCACGGCGATCTTGTCGGCGTTGATGACCACCACGAAGTCGCCGCAATCGGCATGCGGGGTGTAGAAGGGCGACCGCTTGCCGCGGAGGGTCTCTGCGATGACGGCGGCGAGGCGGCCGAGGTTCTGCCCCTCGGCGTCCACGATGTACCAGCGGCGATCGACGTCGCCGGTCTTCGCGCTCTTCGTCGTCTTGGTGAGGTGGGCGGTGGGCACGGTCCTCCGGTTCATGGACAGGCGGACGCGGTTCCGCCCTTGGACGACGGCGAAGGCTAGGGAAACCGGCCCCCTGCCGCAAGCGGCCGCGGCACCGCGGGGCCCGGGTGCCGCCGCCTGTGCCCCTGCGTAACCTTACGCTGTATGGTAAGCTTACGGACTGTCTCGCCGTGTTCTTCGTTATCGCATCGCACGTCACCACTGGAGGTCCCATGCGCAACTCCCGACTCGTCATCAACCGGTGCCAGGCCGTCGCCGCCCACGGCAAGCGCTGCAGGCAGACCCCGTACATGACCAGCCCCTTCTGCTGGCACCACACGGCGCGGGCCGATCGCGAGGCCCTGCGCCTGCAGTCCCCGCACGGCCACGAGCACTCCAAGGAGCTCGCCGAACGCATCGTCACCGCCGATTCCCTCCACGAGCGCATCGAGGGCGTTCTCGCCGCGAAGTCCGCCGCCTAGCTACTCCCACTCGATGGTGGGCCCTCGGTACCGGAACCATCGAGTGAGAGAAATCACTCCCACTCGATGGTTCCGGGGGGCTTGCTGGTGACGTCCAGCACCACCCGGTTCACGCCCGGCACCTCGTTGATGATGCGGCTCGAGATCTTCTCGATGAGGTCGTGGGGAAGCCGGGCCCAGTCGGCGGTCATCGCATCGTCGGACGTGACCGCGCGGATGACGATGGGGTACGCGTACGTGCGGCTGTCACCCTGCACGCCGACCGACCGCACGGCCGGCAGAACCGCGAATGACTGCCACAGGTCGCGATAGAGGCCGGCGAGGCGTATCTCCTCCTGCAGGATGAAATCGGCCTGGCGCAGGATGTCCAGGCGCTCGGCCGTGACCTCGCCGATGATGCGGATGGCCAGCCCCGGGCCCGGGAACGGCTGGCGCCACACCATGCGCTCCGGCAGCCCGAGCTCCTCCCCCACCAGGCGCACCTCGTCCTTGAACAGCTGGCGCAGGGGCTCCACGAGCTCCAGCTCCATGTCGTCGGGAAGCCCGCCCACGTTGTGGTGGCTCTTGATGGTGGCTGCGTTGGTGCCGCTCCCCGACTCGATGACGTCGCTGTAGAGAGTGCCCTGCACGAGGAACTTCTCGTTGCCCAGCTTGGCGGCCTCGGCGTCGAACGTGGTGATGAACTCCGCGCCGATGATCTTGCGCTTCTGCTCGGGGTCGGTGATTCCGGCGAGCTTCGAGAGGAACTGCTCCTGCGCGCGCACGTGCACCAGCGGCACGTGGAAGTGGTGGCCGAAGGCCTCCTCCACCTGCTCGCCCTCGTTCATGCGCAACATGCCGTGGTCGACGAACACGCAGGTGAGGTTGTCGCCGATAGCGCGGTGCACCAGCAGCGCGGCCACGGCGCTGTCCACCCCACCCGACAGGCCGCAGATTGCACGCTGGCCACCCACCTGCTCGCGGATGCGCTTGACCTGGTCGTCGATGACGTTGGCGGCGGTCCACGTGGGCGCCAGGTCGCAGGCGTCGAAGAGGAAAGCCTTGAGCATGTCGGTGCCGAACGGGGTGTGCACGACCTCGGGGTGGAACTGCACGCCGAACCTGCGGCCGACGCGGTCCTCCATGGCGGCGATCGGCGCGCCCGGGGTCTCGGCGGTCACCGCGAAGCCCTCGGGCGCCGTGGTGACCGCATCGCGGTGGCTCATCCAGCAGGTCTCAGCGGGAAGATCGCGGAACAGCCCGTCGCGCGAGTGCACCCGGATGTCCGTGCGCCCGAACTCGCCAGAGCCGTTGTTCGTGACCACGCCGCCCAGGGCCTGGGCCATGGACTGCATGCCGTAGCAGATGCCCAGAACGGGGATTCCCAGCTCAAGCAGACGGCGGTCGAGTGATGGGGCGCCATCCTCGTACACCGAGGCGGGGCCACCCGAGAGGATGATGCCGCCCGGGCGGATGCGCTCGATCCCGGCGGGATCGATGTCGTGCGGCACGATGGCCGAGAACACCCGGCACTCGCGCACGCGGCGGGCGATGAGCTGGCTGTACTGGGCGCCGAAATCGACGACGAGCACGCCGTCGGCGGCCTGGGCCTCGAGCTCGGGGGCGAGGTGGAACGCCACCGTCAGCCCATGCCCACCGACTGCGCCTGCTGCAGCTTCTTGCCCTCGGTCTTGAGCGCCGGGGCGATCATGACCTCGCACTTCTGGAAGCTCTGGATCGACTCGTACCCGCAGGTGGCGAGCGCGTTGCGCAGCCCGCCGATGAGGTTAAGCGACCCGTCGTTCTCGTTGGCCGGGCCGAGGAGGATCTCGCGGATGGAGCCGATGGTCTGCGTGCGCACCCGGGTGCCACGCGGCAGCTCGGGGTGGAACGTGGCCATGCCCCAGTGGTTGCCGTGGCCGGGGGCCTCGGCGGCCTTGGCCAGCGGCGACCCCACCATGCAGGCGTCGGCGCCGCAGGCGATGGCCTTGGCCAGGTCGCCGCCGTAGGCCATGCCGCCGTCGGCGATGACGTTCACGTACTGGCCGGTCTCGAGCAGGTGCTGCATGCGCGCGCCGGCGGCGTCGGCGATGGCCGTGGCCTGGGGCACGCCGACCCCGATGACCTGCCGGGTCGTGCAGGCGGCGCCCGGGCCCACGCCCACGAGCACGCCCACGGCCCCGGTGCGCATGAGATGCAGCGCCGTGGAGTACGACGCGCACCCGCCCACGATGACCGGCACGGGCAGGTCGGCGATGAACTGCTTGAGGTTGAGGGGCTCCACCGACGACGACACGTGCTCGGCCGACACCACCGTGCCCTGGATCACCAGGATGTCCAGGCCTGCGTCGAGGGCCGGTCCGATGAACTTCTCCACCCGCTGCGGGGTGAGCGACCCGGCGGTGATCACGCCCGATGCCTTGATCTCCTTGATGCGCTCCACCATGAGGTCGGGGTTCACATCCCGGGCGCGATAGATGTCCTGCAGGCCGGCCGTGGCGGTCTCGGGCGGGTACTCGGCGATCTTCCGGAGCTCGGCGTCCGGGTCCTCGTAGCGGCTCTGGATGCCCTCGAGGTTGAGCACCCCGAGCCCTCCGAGCTGGCCGATCTCGATGGCCGTCGCCGGGGAGACCACGCCGTCCATCGCCGATGCCAGGAGCGGCATGTCGAGCGTGTACGGACCGAGCTCCCACGAGAGGTCGACGTCCTCGGGATCGCGCGTGCGCCTGCTCGGCACGATGGCGATGTCGTCGAGGCCGTATGCACGCCGGCCCCGCTTGCCACGGCCGATCTCGATCTCCACCCGGTCTTCCCCAGTCGCTCGTCGGTTGAAGAGGCAACCTACCAGCCCCGTCCGGACGCCCGGAGGCCGCTTCCGTGCCGATCGCGGGGGCCCCTCAGGCCCCCGCGGCCACCTCTTCCACCGACACCTGGCGGGCCAGCGCGGTGACGTCGGCGGGGTCCACCACGCCGGCTCCGAGCAGCGCTGTGCTGGCGGCACCCGATGCCACTGCGCGGCGGAGCCTGGCCTCGCAGTCATCACCCTCGTAGGTGCCGGCGAGGTACCCCGCGAGGAACGCGTCACCGGATCCAACGGTGCTCACCACGTCGGTGCGCACGTCGATGCGCGCCTGCAGCGTGATGCGCCCGTTCGCGCCGTCGCCCGCCGGGACGCGCGCAACGCAGCCGCGCTCGTCATGCACCAGTGCGGAGCGCGCGCCCAGCGAGCACAGGGCTTCGGCACCGACCGCGGCATCCTCGTCGTCGGCGAACTCGTTGCCCACGACCTCCTCGGCCTCGCGGATGTTCGGGCTCACGAGCCAGGGCTCGGACGGCAGGGCGCCGCGCAGCGCAGGACCGGGGGCATCCACCACGATCGACAGGCCGTCCCGTCCGATCTCGGCGGCGAGTACCCCGTAGAAGTCGGCGGGCACCTCTCGCGGCAGCGACCCGGCCAGCACCAGGATGTCGGCGCCCTTCGCGAGGTACGCCAACTTCTCCATGAGCAGCGCGAGCTCGGCGTCGGCCACCGACGGGCCGTACTCGTTGATCTCGGTCTGCTGCATCGAGGTGGGGTCCACCACGGCGGTGGACGTGCGTGACTCGTCCGCGATGCGCACGAAGTCGTTGAGGATGCCCTCGGCGGTGAGCTGCTCGATGATGGCCGTGCCGGTGCGCCCTCCAGCGAGCCCCGTGGCGATGACGGGCTGGCCCAGGTTGCGAAGCGCGCGGGCGATGTTCACGCCCTTTCCGCCCGGCAGCGTCATGGCCTCGCTCGCCCGGTGGTGGCGACTTACCTGGAAGTTCGCGACGCTGAGCGTGCGGTCGAGCGCCGCGTTCAGCGTGACGGTGAGGATCATGAGAACACCGAGCCTATCCCAGAGAACGCGCTCTTGAGGGAGTCGCCGAAGCCGGGGGAGCCAACCGGCCCCCGGGCGATGAGCGCAGAGCGGGCCACCACGGCGCCGTCCTGCAGTACCTCCACCCGACCCACGCGCTGCCCCTTCTGCATGGGCGCCGTGGCCATGGACGGCGCCACCACCCGCATCGACACCGGCTTGCCCACGCGCACGGTGGCGGCCACCGGCGCGGGCGGCGCGAGCGCCACGGTGGCACCGGGCATCCCCTGCACCCCGAGGTCCACCACGGTGCGCCCGCGCGGGATCACCACGGGCCGCGAGTAGTTGGCGAAGGCCCACTCGAGCAGCGCCTTGCTGTCGGCGGCGCGCGTGACCCGGTCGGGCTCGCCCATCACTACAGCGTAGAAGTCGCGGCCGAGGGTGCCGGACGTCGCGTGCGCCACCAGCACGTAGCCTGCGCCGTCGGTGTGCCCCGTCTTCACGCCGTCGGCCTCGGGCATGATCGAGAGCAGGTCGTTCTCGCTCTCCAACTGCACCCGCCCGGACCCGTCAGGAGTGGGGATCGACGTGCGGCGCTCGCCCACGATCTTCCGCAGGAAGGGATCCTTCATCACGGCCCGGCCCAGCACCAGCAGGTCGCGTGGGCTCGACCGGTGGCCGGGCTCGTCGAGCCCGTGGGGGTTGGCGAAGCGCGTGGTGGTAAGCCCCATATCCCTCGCCTTGTCATTCATGCGGGTGACGAACTCCGCCTCCGACCCCGCGACGGCGTATGCGATGGCGATGGCGGCGTCGTTGCCGCTGCCGATCATCAGCGCGCGGATGAGGTGGCGCATGGTGATGCGCTGGCCGGGCCTGAGGCCGGCGGACGACTCGCCCACCCCACCGGCGGCGGGCACCACGGTGACAACCTCATCGGGCTCGCCGCTCTCGAGCGCCACGAGGGCGGTCATCATCTTCGTGGTGCTGGCCATCGGTCGGGCGGCATCGGCGTTGCGCTCGGCCAGCACCTCGCCGGTCCGGCCATCCACGAGCAGCCATGCGGTGCCCGACGGGGTCGGCGGGGGGCCGAGGGCCGCGCCGGCGGCAGGCGCGAGGAGCGCGGCCATCAGGGCTGCCCTGAGCAGTTTCCGCACAGGTCAATCGTATCAGCGTGCGCTCGGGGCGAGGCAGGGCGGGCACCGGGATGCAACCCTTATGGCGTGAGCACCGAGACCGCCGAGACGGCCGTCCCTCCCGTGACCACGGGACCGGACGGGCTCACCGAGGCGGAGGCCGCAGCGCGCACTCGCATGCACCGCCCGCGCGCGCCCGGGCGCTCGTACGCGAGCATCGTCCGCGCGAATGTCCTCACGGTGTTCAACCTGATCCTCGCGGCGTTCGCGGTGCTCACCCTGGCGTTCGGTGACTGGCGGGACGTGTTCTTCCTGGGGATCCTGGTGGTGAACATCACCATCGGCATCGCTCAGGAGGTGCGGGCCAAGCGCGCCGTGGAGCGCCTGGCCGCGCTCGTGGCGCCCACGGCCAGGGTGGTGCGAGGTGGCCGGGAGCGCGACCTCGGCGTTGATGACGTGGTGCCGGGCGACCTGCTGCTCATCAGCGCGGGCGACCAGGTGGTAGCTGACGGCACGCTGCGCACGGCCGACTCGCTGGCGCTGGACGAGGCCGTGCTCACGGGCGAGTCGCGACCCGTCACCCACGAGGCGGGCGACCAGGTGCGCGCCGGGGCGTTCTGCGCGGAGGGGTCGGGCTCGTACGTCGCCGAGGCGGTGGGCGAGGACTCCTACGCGGGCCACGTATCGGGCATCGCCCGTTCGTTCCGCCATCCGCTCTCGCCGCTGCAGCGGGGGATGAACCGCCTGCTGCTCGCGATGGTGGCCATCATGATCCCGCTCGGCGCCGTGCTGGCCCTGGCCCTGTGGCGCACGAGCCCCGACCTCGAGGAGGCCGTCTCCACGGCCACCGCCGCCATGGTCACGATGATCCCCGAGGGGCTCATCCTGCTGGCCAGCATCACCTACGCGGTGAGCACCATCCGCATATCGCGGCGCGGCGCGCTGGCGCAGCAGCTGTCGGCCATCGAGGCCCTGGCATCGGCCGACATGGTGCTGGTGGACAAGACCGGCACGCTGACCACGGGCGATGCCCGGCTGGTGCACCGCGCGCCGGCTGAGGGGGTGGGCGAAGCCCAGCTGGACGCCGCGCTTGCCGAGTACGCCGCGTGCTGGCCCGATCGCGACGAGACCGTCGACGCCATCGCCCGCGACCTGCCGCATGACGCGGTGCAGCCCGATGAGGTGGTGCCCTTCAGCTCGCGCAGGCGATGGGCCGGCGTGCGGCTGGGCGACCGGGTGCTGGCGCTCGGGGCGCCGGGCGTGCTCAACCCCGGGCCACTTGCCGACCTGGTGCACAGGGAGTCCGTGCAGGGCCGCCGCGTGCTGGTGCTGGCGCACGGCACCGGCCCCTTGGGCGAGCCCGGGCCGGACGACCCGCCGGCCGCGCACCTGCGCGCCCTCGGCATGGTGTCGCTGGCCGAGACCCTGCAGCCCGATGTACGCGGGGCGGTGGAGTTCCTCGGGCGCGAGGGAATCCCCGTGCACGTGGTGTCCGGCGACGCCCCGGCCACGGTCGGGGCCATCGCCGCCGACTGCGGGATCCACTCGAGCTCGCCGATCCTGGCGTCGGAGCTGCCCACCGACCCGACGGCCCTCGCGTGGGTGGTCACCGGCGCCCGGATCGTGGGGCGCGCGACGCCCGATGATAAGGAGCGCATCGTGGGCGCGCTGGCCGCCGAGGGCTTCAACGTGGCGATGATCGGCGACGGCGTGAACGACGTCCCCGCCCTCAAGAAATCACGCGTGGCGATCGCACCCGGCGGGGCAAGCCAGATGGCCCGTGCGGTGGCCGACATCGTGATGGTGCGCGGAGGCTTCGCCTCGCTGGCTCCCATGATCCTCGAGGGACGCCAGGCGCTGCGCAACCTGCAGCGCGTGAGCAAGCTCTTCGTGGCGAAGTCGTTCCTCGCGGCGTTCCTCATCCTCACCATCGGCCTCGTACCCACCACCTACCCGTTCCTGCCGCGCCACCTCACGCTGCTGTCCTTCCTCACCGTGGGCATCCCAGCGTTCTTCCTGGCGCTGGCACCCAGCACCGGCGCATGGAAGGCCCGCGACTACCTGGGGTCCACCTTCCGCTTCGCGCTTCCGGCCGGGGTGGCCGCGGGCCTCGGCGTGGTGTCGGCCTACCTCTTCGCGCTCAACGTGCTGATCGACGACGTGGCGTCGGCCCGCACCGTGGCGGTCACCGCCCTCATGGCCATCGGCCTCTGGCTCGTGCTCGTGCTCGAGGTATCGGGCGTCAAGCGCAGCGCCTGGGTGATCTTCATGTGCATGGCCATGGCCGGGCTCTACGTGATGGTGCTGCTCGTCGCTCCCCTGCGCGGCTTCTTCGAGCTCACCACCATCGGGGCGCTCACCGCCGTCGTGGCCATAGGTGGCGCGGCGATCACCGCCTCGGGGCTCTGGATGCTCGACAGGCAGTTCCGGCCCGAGCCGTTGCGCGGTCCCCTGCCCCGTTGGCTCGCCCGGCTGCTTCCCAGCTCGTTCCGCGCCGACCCCGACGGCACCCGACATGACGAGTAACAGAGGCCCCTCTGGGCCGTGCCAGGACCCCGGCCAAGGCCGGGGTGCTTCGATCAGTCGAGGGGCTTGCCGCCCCGCAGCTCCGGATGGACGCGGATCAGGCGCGCGTTGAGGTCGTCGAGTTCGCGGGCCCGCACGACACCCGGCAGCGCCCCGACGCGGGCGTGGTGGGCCGCCACCGCCGGGCCGCCTAGGGTGAGGTCGTCGTAGTAGTTCGCCCAGCCCACCAGCATGTACGCGTAGATGTCTGAAACCCCGGGGTGCTCCCCCGCCAGCCACTCGTGGTGCTCGAGCCACGACTCCAGGTGCTTGCCGGCGCGCAGGATGTTGTCGCGGCCGCGGGCCTCTACCGCCGCGCGCGCGGCCTCGTCCTCGGCGAAGTAGAAGCTCGCCATCACCGGCCACCAGCCCACGTGCAGCGTGTTGGCACACCAGGTGACCCAGCGGTAGTGGTCGGCGCGCGCATTGGCGCCGATGGGCGGCGCCAGGCGCGCCTCGGGGAAGCGGTCGCCGATCCACAGCAGGATCGCCCCCGTCTCGGCCAGGCGCACGTCGCCCTCGCGCAGCGCGGGCACGCGCTGCAGCGGATTGGTCTCGGCGAATCCTGGGGCCTCGTCGCGCCTGCGCGGGTGCACGTCCACCACCTCGTACTCGGCACCGGCGCACTCCAGCGCCGCGCGCGCCGCGAACGACGACGAACCGGTGATCTGGAACAGGGTGATCATCGCGCCTCCTCGGGCGGGTCTGGCTCGGGAAGGTCCATCAGCAGGCGCGCCACCGCGCCGTAGTCGAGCGCGCCGTCCACCCCCTCGAACAGCCGGGCCACCGGGTCGCCGATGGCCAGCGGCGCACCGGCGAGCTCGCGGGCGTGGCCCAGGTCCTTGCGCAGGTCGCGCGTGCGGAACCCGGGCGCGTGGTTGCCCGCCAGCACGCGGGGAAAGAGATTGCGCAGCTGCCAGGAGTCGCCCGACGAGGCCATCACCACGCGGGCGAGCACCTCGGGGTCGACCCCGGCCCGCTGGCCGATGCCGAACGCCTCGGCGGTGCCGGCGGCGATCACGGCCACCAGCAGGTTGTTCACGAGCTTCGCAACGAGGCCCGACCCCACCGGGCCGCAGTGCACGCGCTTGGCCGGGTCGCCGATGAGGTCGAGCACCGGCGTCGCCGCGGCCAGCGCCGCTCTGCTGCCCCCGCACATCACCGCCAGGGTGCCGGCCGCCGCGCCGGGCGGGCCGCCGCTCACCGGGCAGTCGAGGTACTCCGCGCCCGCGGACGCAGCCATCGCCGCGGCATCGCGGGCGGCCACCGGGGAGTGCGTGGAGGTGTCGATGATGATCGCCGGCGGTGCATCGGCCCGGGTGATGAGCCCGACCACCTCGAGCACGTGGGCGGAGTCGGTCACCGAGAGCAGGGCGACGTCGGCCCCGTCCACGGCCTCCACCACCCCCCCCACCGGGCGGGCGGGCAGGCCCTCGGCCTTCGACGGGGTGCGCGCATACACCGTCACCTCGCAGCCGCCCGCCGCCAGGTTGCGGATCATGCCGGCGCCCATGAGGCCGGCCCCGATGACTCCGACGCGCACGGGCGCCACCCTACTGCCCGTCGGGCAGGGCGTCCCGGGCGGGCGGGATGTCCACGTCGCCCGAGAAAAGGGGGTGCGCCGCCGGGCGGCAGCCGGTCGGCCCGTCCGTGCCCATCAGGCCCCGCTGGAACCCCGGCGCAGGCGCTGGGCGCCCACGCGCCACGCCGCCAGCACGGCCGGCGCAAAGGCCAGGGCGCAGATGTCGAACAGCACGTACCCGGCGGCGGCTCCGCTCGGCGGGTTGCCGTTGGTGATTCCGAGGCCCGGCACGTACTCATGCCACACCCAGGTGCCCACCCACGTGCCCCAGATCTCGAGGAAGGCCACGAAGAAGAACACCCCGGCGTAGAGCACCGGCGCGCGGCCGATGATGAGGAACACCGCGAGCACGGCCACCGCGATGGCGCCGGCGACATCCACGCGACCGAGCCAGTCGGTGAGGCCCAGGATGCCCCAGCCCAGCGCTCCGGCGATGGCGATTCCCACGATGATGCGCGGGTGCACCCTCGCGATCCGCGTCTGCGAGAAGCGATAGCCCGCGAGGTAGACCAGCCCGTGGCCCGCCGGCACGAACAGGGGCAGGTTGCCGAGGCGGTAGTCGTACACGCCCAACAGCATCGAGAAGATGAGCTCTGCCGTGGTTGCCACCACGACCACCACGAGGACGCGCGAGCGGTCGAGGGGGCTGAGCGGCACGCACGCTGCGATGAGCACCGTCCAGGCCACCACCGACAGGGCGATCTGCCAGCCGATCCCGCCGAGGGAGTCGAGCCACAGGCCCATGGACGTCAGTACCACGAGGAACGGGACGAAGAAGCGGGGGCGCTCCAGCACCACCATCACGGCTGCCCAGAGGCGGCGCGGAAGGGGCAGGGGCGCGACGGGGCGCCCGGCGGCATCGAGAATGCTCACGAAGTTCAGGTTAGACCCGGCTCCCCCGAACCACGCCGGGATCGGCCGGGCACGGGCCCAGCCGAGGACGACTAGCCCTCGCGGGGCTCCTCGCCCGGGTCGTCCCCGTTGTCGGGAACGGCCTCGGCGCGCGCCTTCTCCTCGGCCTCCTCGATCGCCGCGAGGGCGTCGAGGCGCGAGAGGACATCGTCACCACCCTGCATTGTCCGGAAGCTGCTCCGGCGCTCCTTTTTGGCCTTCGCCATCTGGACCTCCCCCGATTACGAACGGGATGGTACCCGCCGGGAGCGACGTCGCCGCCGAGCCCGTCGCGTGCGCCGACCGATGCGGTCGGTTGCCAGGGCCCTCACCAGACGATCGTCAGCGGGCGGGAAGTCATACGAGGGCAGGTCCTCAGGCCGCACCCAACGGAACTGCGGGCTCACCAACGGCCGCGGGCGCTGCACGGGCAGGTACTCGCACTCGTAAAAGCGCAGGCGCAGCGGCCCGGCATCCTCGCGCCAGATCATGCGGGTGACGCCCACCTCGATTCCGAGCTCCTCCCGCAGCTCGCGCCTGAGCGCCTGCACGTCGCGCTCGCCGGGTTCGCGCTTGCCGCCGGGGAACTCCCAGCGCCCGGCATGCCCGGCGCCCTCGGGGCGCTGGGTGATGAGCACCCACGGGCCCACGCGGATCACCGCGGCCACGACGATCACGGGCTCGTCGTGGCGACCCATCATGTGGCGCTCCCGGCCGGCACCAGCACGGCACCCCGGCGATCGGCCAGGCCCTCGGCCACCAGGCTCTCGGCGGCCTCGGGGTCGGCGTCCACGGCGGCCCTGCCGTCCTCCGCCAGCGCGCGGAGCAGGAGCCCCCGACGCTGGCGCATCGACCCCTCGTAGCGCGCCTGGCGCCTGCCGCGCGGGGTCACATCATGCACTACGCCGGCATCGGCGGCCGGGCAGCCCGTGCGCAGCGGGCAGCCATCGTCGCACCGGGGCGCCCGCGCCCTGCAGTAGTCGCGCCCGAGGTCCATCATGGCCTGCCCGGCATCCCAGGCCCGCCCGCGCGCAGCGCCCGGCCAGCCGGTGGGAAACCGCCGGGCCAGCACGCGCTTCACGTTGACGTCCTCGGGCAGTACCGGAATCTCATCGGCGAAGCAGCGGAGCGCATCGGCGGTGTACGCGCCCACCCCCGGGAGGTCCTCGTAGTGCTCCGGCGCGGGCCAGCCATCGCGGGCCACCACAGACGCGGCGGCGTGCAGGTTGCGCGCGCGGCGCGGGTAGCCGAGGCCCTGCCACGCCGCGATGACGTCGCCCACCGGAGCCCCTGCGAGGTCGGTGGCACGGGGCCAGCGACTCATCCAGGCCTCGTAGTACGGCAGCACCCGCGACACCGGCGTGGCCTGCAACATGACCTCCGACACCAGGATGGCCCAGCGATCCCGGGTGCGACGCCACGGCAGGTCGGGGCCCTCGTCGCGGAACCACCGGACGAGCTTCCCCACCGCCTGCGCCGAGGGATCGGGAGCCACGCGGCGAGTGTCCCATGCGCGGGGGGCGCCGCGACCGCGAACCGCACCCGCCTCGCGCCGCTACGCCGCCGCGGCGGACTCCCCCGGGCCGCTCGGGCCCTTTCGCGCGGCGGGCTGCCCGATGGACATGGCGTGGTCGAGTGTGGTCTCGGCGCCCGCGCCCATGAGCGCGATGAGCGCGAGCAGCACGCTGGCGGTGGCCTCGGCGTCGGCCAGCGCGCGGTGTGCGGGGCGCACCGGCGACCCGGCCCAGGTGGCGAGGGTGGAGAGATCATGTCGTGGCACGGCGCCGTTCAGAAGACGTCGGGCGAGCACCAGGGTGTCAAGCCACGGCTGCGTAAAGTAGCCATTGCGCAGCCGCAGGCGCTCGTAGTTGAGGAACCTGAGGTCGAACGGCGCGTTGTGCGCCACCAGCACGTCGTCCCGCGCGAAGGCGATGAACGCCGAGAGCGCGACGTCGATCACTGGCTGCCCCCGCACCATGGAGTCGTCGATGCCGGTGATGCCCGTGATGTGCGGCGGGATCGGGCACTCCGGATCGACCAGCGTGGAGAACCGCTCGGTGACGCGGAGGCCCTCCACCCGCACCGCGCCGATCTCGGTGATCGCCGACGACCCCGGTGCCCCCCCTGTGGTCTCGAGGTCGACGATGCAGAAGCTGGTGGCGCCGAGCACCGTGGCGTCCCGGTGGCCGCCGGCGTCGGTGACGAGGTCCCCCTCGAAGGCGAGCCGCGAGTCACCCGCCACGATGTCCCCGGCGAGGCGGCGCGCCACCGACTCGGGGCAGCCGCCGATCCCCAGGGCCTCCACCGCGACCTCGGCAGCCGACACCGGGCGGCCGAGCCGGGAGATGAGGTCGCGCACGCGATCACCTGCCGTGTGCGCTCCCTCCGACCCGGGAGTGGGAACCCTGGATGGGATCATCGACGTGTCGGTCGGCGGCTCGGGGTCTCCCATCGCCGTGGATCCTACGAACGCCCTCCGACGCCACGGGCCCCGCGCGCGGACGCCCGTACTCCCACCACCCCGGGGGCGCGCGTGCTTACCCTTCGCCCATGTCCACGCAGCGCCATCCCGGTCGGGTTGCCCTCGAGGACCAGCAGATGGATGCGTGGCACGGGTTCCTCCGCGCCCACTCCGCACTCGTCCGCGAGCTGGACGTGGAGATGCAGGCCGAGCACGGGTTGTCACTCACCCAATACGAGGTGCTGCTGCTGCTTTCGAACTCCGACGGCGGTACCGCCCGCATGAGCGACCTCGCGGACGGCGCCCTGCTGTCGCTATCCGGACTGTCGCGCCTGATCGACAGACTGGTTGCCATGGGCCTGGTGCAGCGCGCGCAATGCCCGAGCGACCGCCGCAGCTCGCTTGCCTGCCTCACCCCCGTCGGACGCAAGCGGTTCCGCGAGGCCCAGCCCACCCATCACCGCGGGGTGCATCGCCTCTTCATCGACCGCCTGCCTGACGATGTCCTGCCGGCGCTCAACGAGACCTGGCAGGCCCTGGACGAGCCCGCCGCCTAGCGGACCCGCGCGGGAACCTGCGCGGTGGCGGACACCGCGATGCCGGGCATCGCGACGGCCACGGCCAACCTGCCCCCGCGCCTCGGCACCGCGAGCAGCGTCTTGCCATCCGGACGGCTCGTAGCCGCCACACCCTTGCCGTTGGGCAACCGCGCGCGCACGGGAATGCTCGACATCGGGTTGCCCGCGGAATCGCGCACGGTGGCGATCCACAGGTCGCCCCTGCGCGGGTTGATCCCCGCCCGCTGGGTGAGCGCGCGTCCGGCGCGCGCGAGCGTGATGGTCTTCGGCACGGGTGGCGGGGTTGCGGCGACGGCACCCGAGCAGATGGGACCGGGATCGCCCAGGCCCGCGTACGACCACACTGCCCCGCCGATGGCCTCGGCCATCTTCTGGCGGAAGTCCGGCTGCGCGAGCAGCGCAACGTCGACGGCGCTCGACAGGAACCCGCCCTCCACGAGCACCGCCGGCATGGTGGTCTCGCGCACGACGAAGAACGACCGCTCGCGCACGCCGCGATCGGTCAGTGCCAGGCACGCCACGAGCGAACGCTGGATCGCCGCGGCCAGCGCCTGCGTCGGCGCGGGCGCGCCGATCTTCACATAGGTCTCGGTGCCACTGGCGGTCGTCTTCGCGCTGTTCTGGTGGATCGAGACGAAGATCTCCGCCGGGCGGGCATTCGCCAGGTCGGTGCGCGCCCGCAGGTCGGTGCCGACGTCGGTGTAGGGCACATCACCACCCGCGTTGTCGGTGTTGCGCGTCATGAGCGTGGGGAATCCGCGGGCCATCAGCCAGGCATTGAGCCGGTTCGCGACGTCGAGGTTCACGTCCTTCTCGAAGAGCACCGGCTGCAGCTGGGCATCGAACCGGGGCTCGAGGCCGGTGACCGCGCCAGGCGGAAGGACTCCCACGGCACCGGAATCGGCCCCGCCATGGCCGGGATCGATGGCCACCACCGGCAACGCTGCGGCTGCGGAGGCCGTGGCGAGGGCGATGGAGAGCGCGGCGAGGAGTGTCCGGGCGGGACGCACGGAGGGCATCTAAGCCGCTCGCCCGGCGTCGTCGGCCGGGGATGTCGCGCGCCGACCTGCCCCGCGGCCGACGCCGCGCGCGTGGCTAGCCTCATCCCATGCCGCGCGCCGCAGTGATCGCCGCCGCCGGGGCCCTCGCCCTCGCGCCGCTCGCCGCCATGGCGGCTACGGGCGATGTCGCGCGCCTGGGGTTGCTGCCAAACGGCTCCCCTGCGGCCGCATCGGTGCAGGGCGCGGCGTTCTCGTCCGATGGCCGATACGCGCTCATCACGTCCACGGCGGCCCTGTCCGGCACGTCGACGGGGGGCGTGCGGCAGCTCTTCATGCACGACCGCACCACGAATCGCACCGCGATGGTCTCCACGAGCGCGTCCGGCCAGCCCGCCTCGGCCGCGGTGGACGACCCCGACCCCGCCCGCGCCTACGGCATATCGCTGGACGGCCGGTATGTGGTTTTCGCCACCGCGGCATCCAACCTCGTGGCGGGCGACCTGAACGGCGCCATCGACGTGTTCCGCAAGGACACCCAGACCGGTCGCGTGCTGCTGCTGTCGCGTGATTCCCGTGGCGACGCCGCGCCCGGCGGGGTCACCGGGCAGCCGTCGATATCGGCAGACGGATCGAAGGTGGCATTCACGTCGGGCACCGGGGCGCTGCTTGCCGCCGACACCAACGGGGTGGCCGACGTCTACGTGGCCGACGTGCGCGCGGGGGGCACGCTCGCGCTGGTGAGCCGAACCTCGGGCGGGGTGCAGTCGCCACAGGCGGTGGGCCGGCCGTCCATCAGCGCCGACGGGCGCTCGATCGCCTTCGAGGGCCCGGCTGCGGCATCGGTGCTGGCCCAGGGCGACGCAGATGGCTTCGCGGACGTCTACGTGGCGCGCCCGCAGTCACGCACCATCGTGGTGGCCAGCCTGCCGGGCGGAGGCACGGACAACGGTGACTCCTCGCTGCCGTCCATTTCGGGCGACGGCTCCCTCGTCGCCTTCTCATCGGCTGCTGCGCTCGTGGCCACGGATACCGGGGCCGACCGCGACGCCTACGTGCGCGACCTCGAGGCGGGCACCACCCGTCGGGTCTCCGGCGAGACCATCATGAACGCGCCGGCCATCAGCACGAACGGCGCCCGCGTTGCATTCGCGGGCGCCACCACGGGCGGGGACGCCGACGACACGAACGTCGCCGACGATGTCTACGTGCGCACGCTGGCCACCAACGCCCTCTACCGGGCCTCGCGCACGGCCTCGGGGGCCGCGCCGTCGCAGCCCAGCACCCGCGCCGCCATCAGCGGCAGCGGCGGCATGGCGTCGTTCACCACCGCCGAGGCACCCGGCGGGCTCACCGTTGCCTGGACCACGGACATGGGCGCCGCCGATGCCGGGGCCCCGGTGGTCACCGCGTCGGCTGCCCTCGCCGGACGACGCCTCACGGTGTCGGGGCGCGCCAGCGATAGCAGCGGCGTGACGTCGGTGATGGTGGGGCGCCGCGCGGCCCGCATCGCCGATGACGGCACCTACAGGGTCACCTACACCGCACCGATCGGCACCGAGTCGGTGACCGTGCAGGCCACCAACGGCCTCGGTGCCAGCGCGTCGGCCACCACGTCGGTCACGCGACCGGGTGCGTCGCGTGGACGCGCGCAGTCCGCCCCGCGCCCACGCGGGCTGCGCGTGAGCGTGACCCGGCCTTGGGCGCGCGTGGGCTTCACGCTGCCCGCGACGGCGTCCTGGCGGGTGGAGCTGCGCAAGCGCGTGCAGGGCCCCGCCCGCGTCGCGGCGTTCCGCCTGGTGGCGTCGAAGTCGGGCCCTGCCGCGGCCGGGCGGCGCGCTGTGCGCGTGCGCATCCCGTCCCGCACGGCTCCGGGGCGCTACCAGGTGCGCGTGCTGGTGTCGTCGGCCCTCGGCCTCGGCACGACGGCACGTACGATCACCATCCCATGATCTTCCCGCTCAAGAGTTCGCGCTGGTCGAGGCTGTGGACGTCCTCCGGTGGACCGTACGAGGCCGACGTGACCGATGAGTCGGTGAACGTGCGCATCGGGTGGGTCGGCCATGCAGAGGTGCCGATCGCGCGCGTGGTTCGCGTGCTCCGGCTCAGGTGGCCGTGGTGGGCCGGCCTCGGCGTGCGCATCACGAGGGGCATGGTGGTGTTCGCGCCGTCCGCCGGCGAGGGGGTGGTGCTCGAAACCGACGAACCCATCACGGTGCGCTGCCCGATGGAGTGGAGCACCTCGCGGGTGCTGGTGATGGTGCGCGACCCGGCGGCGTTCGCCGGGGCGGTTGCCGCCCGGCGGGCGGCGAGCGAGGGCTAGCCCGGCCCCGCAGGCGCCCTACGCCTGCTGCAGCTCCACCGCCACCATCTTGTTGCCGTCGGGATCGAGGAACTCCATCGAGGGAGCGCCGCCCATGTCCTCGACCGGGTCCCTCTTGGCGCCTGCGGCGTCGAGGGCGGCCTCGAGCGCGCGGATGTCGGGCACCCGGAAGGTCACGGTGGCACCGCCCTGGTGCGGCGATGTGGCGAGCTCGCCGAACAGCCCGAGCTCGGTGCCACCCACGGAGAACTGCGCCCAGTCGTTGCCGGCCCGGTGGCTCAGCTCGAGGCCCAGCACACCCTCGTAGAACGCGATGGCCCGGTCCATGTTGCAGATGCCATAGAAGACGACGTCGACGCCCTCGATCAGTGCCACGTGCTCAGTGCTCCCCGTGTCCGCGGCCCCCGGCGGGAGCCCGCATCGCGATGCTACCCGCACCGGAGTACGCTGATGGGTTGAATGAGACAGGAATAGAAGATGGCCATCCGGCGCCGCAGGCGCGAGCGGATGGAGCGGGTGGTCGGGGTGCCCGGGCTCTGGGCCACGGCATACGGCAACGTCGGCTCATCCATCTACTACGCGCTGGGCCTCGTGGCCGTCTACGCCCTGGGGCTCACGCCGCTGGTGTTCCTGTTCGCCGGCCTTATCTTCGCGGCGACGGCCGTCACCTACACCGAGGGCACCGCGATGTTCCCGGAGGCCGGGGGCTCATCGTCGTTCGCGCGCCAGGCGTTCAACGAGGGCGCGGCCTTCGGGGCGGCCTGGGGCCAGATGCTCAACTACATCATCACGATCGCCATCTCGGCGTTCTTCGTGCCCCACTACCTCGGCGTGTTCTGGGAGCCGCTTCGCAGCAACCCCTGGGACATCATCGTCGGCATCGGCGTGGTGGCGCTCATCGCGCTGCTGAACATCGTGGGCATCAAGGAGGCCGCCAAGCTCAACATCGGCCTCGCCCTGCTCGACCTGGGCACGCAGGTGCTGCTGGTGATCGTGGGGCTCTTCGTGGTGTTCTCCCCCACGCAGGTGTGGGACAACATCGTGTGGGGCGTGGCGCCCACGTGGACCAACGTGATAATCGGCGTAACCCTCGCGATGATCGCCTACACGGGCATCGAGACCATCTCGAACATGGCCGAGGAGGCCCAGGTGCCGGAGCGCACCATCCCGGCCTCCATCCGCGCCACGGTCATCACGGTGCTCGTGATGTACGCCCTCATCCCCATCGTGGCGCTCTCCGCGCTGCCCGTCACCCAGCAGCCCGACGGCAGCTACGCCACCGAGCTCGGCACCACCTACGCCGGCGACCCGATCCTCGGCATCGTCAGCCAGCTCGGGCTCACGGGGGTGTGGCAGGCGCTGGCTGAGGGCTTCGTGGGAGTCCTCGCCGCCACGATCCTGGTGATCGCCACTAATGCCGGTGTCATCGGCGTGTCGCGGCTCACGTACGCCATGGGCTACCACCGGCAGTTGCCCTCCGGCATACGACGTCTGCATCCGCGGTTCAACACGCCCACGGTGGCCATCGTGATCTTCTGCGCCGTCGCCGCGCTGGTCATGATCCCCGGGCAGGCCATCTTCCTGTCGAACCTCTACGCATTCGGCGCGATGCTGTCGTTTAGCATCGCGCACCTGGCCATCATCTGGATGCGCTGGAAGCGCCCCGAGATGCGACGGCCCTACCGGGGCCGCCCGAACGTGTCGTTCCGCGGCCGCAGCATCCCCCTGTTCGCGGTGTTCGGGGTACTGGGCACCGGCGGCGCACTGGTGGCCGTGCTCATCCTGCGCCCCGACGCCCGCTGGGTGGGCATCGCATGGATGGCCTTCGGGTTCCTCATGTACATCGCCTACAGGAAGCGCATCGGCGTTCCGTGGACCCAGACCACCACGATGCAGCGCCAGGAGCTCGCGCTCGAGGTGGATGTGGCCTACACCAACATCCTCGTGCCGGTGGTGGCCACCGAGTCGTCGGAGGAGATGATGGCCACGGCCGGCAAGCTGGCGGCCGATCGCGGGGTGACGATCCACGCCATCACGGTGGTGGAGGTGCCGGTGGAGCTGCCGCTCGATGCCGAGATGCCCCGTGAGCAGCGGGGCGCCGAGCAGCTGCTGGCGCATGCCCGGCAGATCGCCGAGGAATACGGCGCCACGGTGGACACCACCGTGGTCAACGGCCGCCAGGCGGGCCGGGCGATCGTGGAGGAGGCGCGTCGCACGAACGCCGAGGTCATCATGATGGGCGTCGCCCGCAAGCGCCGGTTGGGTGAGGGCATCTTCGGGCGCACCGTCATCTACGTGCTGCGCCACGCCCCCTGCAGGGTGGTGATCGCCAGTGACGCGGCGGCGCCGGGATCCACCTCGGCCGAGGCGGCGGGGGCGGCGCTGTCGGACGTGGTGGCCACGGCCACCCGGGCGCCCTATGCGGCGCCCCGCAGCGCAGCGCGCGACTGACCCCGTGCGATCCTCACAGCCTCTTCACGGTCCCCAAGGGGGTAACGGCGCCGAGGCGCATCCCCGGGTACACCGGGGTGTTCGGCACGGTGGGGAACCCGGACAACGGCCGCCTGCAACTCACCTGGAACAACCGCCCGGTGTAGTCGTACGTGAACGAGGGTCCGCGCGAGGTGCGGTGCAACATTTGCCTTTGCTGGCCGCGGCCACCGGCTCTTTCGCTCGCCGGCCCTAAACCAGCGGGCAAGGCCTCGGGTACATTTCCCGCATGGCTCGCTGGATCGTCAAGGCCGGACTTTGCGCCGTGTTTGGCGCGGCCGCCGGGTTCATCCGGGCGAGCGTGGGGGTGCCGACCATCACCGCCGCCCTGGTCGGCGTGGTGGCCGCCGTCGTGATGGCCCCGGTGGTGGTGTTCGTGTGGGCCGTTTTTGACCCGCGATAACCGGTAACGCGGGCACCCAGCAGCGGCGGTCAACCCAGACGGCCGGAGCGTGTCACGTCATGGTCGGTGGGGATCATTCCCCGAGCCGCGGGTCACGGTGCCCGGGCCCGGACGCCTGGCCCGGCGCGGCACCCGGCCCACGCGCAGCAGCATGGCCCATGCCGTGGGGCGGGTAACGGCCTGCACCGGCGCCCGCACGGCTGCGAAGGCCGGCATGGTCACGATCAGCTGCACGCTGAACGCCGCCACCCGCGCGGCCCGTCGCGCGGGTGCCGTGACGCTGCGGGTAGCCACCACGTTCAGGCCCACCGGCGGGACGGCCAGGACGTCCACGCAGACCGTGGTGCTGCCAAAGCTCGGAGTGCGGCCCTGCGCCGTGACGGGCTAAAGGCGCGGGCAGCATGAGAGAAGTTCGCCGCGTGCCCGTGGCGGCTCATGGCCATGCGCCCCGGGGGCAGGGCGGCAGCGGTTACCCGGGGGTGAAGCGCACCGACGGCAGACCGCTGGCATAGACCTGCGCCCGGTAGAGCGGGGCCTCGCAGCGTCCCGACCTCGCCGTGCCCCCCACGGTGGCGTGGCGGATGCACCCCTGAAGCGCCTGTTGGCCGATCTGGTTGGGATGGAAGCCTTCGGTGGTGCCGAAGGGCGGCACCTGGTCCACGTGCGCGGCACCGCGGGCGCGGAGCTCGCGCCCCGCGAACACGCCGCTCGGGTCCATCACCTGCACCGGCTGGCCGGTGGCTGCTGACGCCCTGCGGGCGGCAGCACGCATGGTGGCCGTCATCGGCAGGCGATCGTTCAGCCAGGCCACGTCCGCGGAGTGCACCGGGCAGCCGCCCGCGTGGACCGACCCGCGGCGCTCTCCGCGAAGCGGGAGTCCTCGGCGATGAGGCGCGGGAGGCCCTGCACGATCATCTGCCACGAGCCGTTCGCGTGGCCGGCCGCCGACATGACCGCGCGCACGATCGCGACCTCCACTTTGCCCTCCACCTGCGCCAGCGACTCGTCGGACAGCCTGCGGCGCACCTCGGGGTCGTCCTCGCACCGGGCATCGAACGGCCATGGCCACATGAACGCGCTGATGCACGCCACCATCACCTCGCCGAACCCCATGTCGTTGCCGCCGATCGACATCACGATGGTGCCAACCAACGCCTGGCGCGCCACGCGGGCCAGCAGGGTCAACTGCCCCGGCGCCCGCCTGCCCGCGGACGGGTCCACCGCGCCGTCGTCCACGCCCGGCTTGTACTGCCCGTAGTCGAGCAGCCGGGTGGACCACATGCTGGTGGTGAGCGCACCGGAGCACGCGAGGTTGATCGCGTAGGTGCCCGGCACGTTGATGCCCCCCCTCGCCCGGTGGCAGCCCGGCACCGACTCCCCCGCGGGGGTTGTCCCAATAGGCCTGCTTCCCGAACGCATCGCAGCGCGCCCAGTTGGCGTGCCACAGCACGTTGCCGCGCCAGCGCCCGGCCACGCCTGACGCCATGGAGTCGCCGATCGCCACGTTGAGCCTCGCGCCCGCGGGCACGCGCGGCAGCATGCGGGCCACCAGGGCATCGGCATCGGCGCCCGCGGCATCCACGTCGCGCCGGGCAGGGGGCCCTTCGGCCATCGCCAGCTACCTGGCGCGGCTGACCCGCGCCACGCGCTGCAACAGCGCACGGTCGCCAGGGGTGAGGATGCCTCTCGACACCTGCACCTTCTGGATGGCGCTGCCCACGCGCCGGTACACCATGACGCGGTCCTTGCCCCATGGGGATGAGCCCGATGCCGACCGCGTGACGATCTCCATCCCGATGGCATCGCGCGACGACGACCGGATGCTCAGGGTGGCCGTGCCGCGCGAGCCATCGTCCTGGCGCATCGCGCCAATGCGCGGGCAGGCGTCAATTGCCGAGCGGAGAGAGCGCCAGGTGGCGCCGGCATTGCTGGCGGGGTACGCGAAGGTGATCACCCGCACGCTGCGGCCGCCACCGCGGGCCTTCCACTCCGCCCAACGGTCCGTGCCGCGCATGGCGCGGGCCCGGTAGTCGGTGCACGGGTAGGGCGCACGGCGTGCGCTCGGCGCCAGCGCCTGCGCGGTGCGCAGCTTCAGCCCCGAGCCCGGGAAGTCGGCCACCGTGGGCAGTGCCGCGCCGATGCGACTGGAACTGGGCGCAGGTGCATCCGGTGGCGGAGCGGCCAGGGTGGAGGCGGGTCGCGCGGCCACGACCGCGATCGCGGGCACGACGATGCCGAGGGCCATCCGGTGGGCCCGGCGCATCACGGCTGCGGGGCCCGTGCCGACCCGTCCAGCAGCTCGGCAAGGGTCACGGGCTGCAGGCGCTTCTTCTCGAGCGCCCGGAAGATCTTCGGCAGGGCCTTCGCGGTGGCCGGATAGTTGGCGTGCATGAGGATGATGGAACCCGGGCGCGCCCAGTAGTCGATTGCATCGAGGATGTACCCCTCGCTGCGCGGCTGGGAGTCGGCCACCGTGCCCGACCACATGATCACCTTGCGGTATCCGCGCTGGCCGGCCGCGGCGTCGATGGAGGCGTTGTGGTCGCCATACGGCGGCCGGAACCACGGGCGCCCGGTCACCTTGAAGGTCTTCTGGATCCAGTCCTCGTTGCGCTGCAGGTCGGCGGCGAACGCCGTGGGGCCGATCTGCGTGGACACCTGGTGGCTGTAGGTGTGGTTGCCGAGCGTCACCTGGCCCGCATCCACCAGCTTGCGGATGCGCGCCGCCTGCGGCTCCCAGCTGCTGCGATACACGCCGTTCGGGAACAGGGTCACCTTGCCGCCCGTCTTCTCGACCGCGTCGAGGATGCGATCCACGCAACTCGCGCACGTGCCGTCGTCGATCGTGAGCGCCACCTTGCGCCCGGCGCTGGCGGGCCCCTCGGTGATCACCGTGGCGGGGCCCGGAGCAGGCGGGCGGATGCGCTGGGGCGACTCGGCCCGGGCCTCGGCCGTGGTGTCGACCGGCGGGGGCTCCGGCGCGGGCGACGCCGTGGTGGGCTGGCGGTATGCCGGGGTGGTCGACGTCGCCGTCGAGGCAGCGGGGGGATCATCGCCGCCCGAGCCCCCGCCCGACATCACCACTCCCGACGTGGCCACCCCGGCCACGGCCACCACCGCCACGGCCGCAAGGGCGCCGGTGCGCCGCCGGCGCCTGCGGGCGCGCTGCTCGGCACGCCGCTCCTCGAGGTCGGGGCGGTCCATGCGGTAGTTCTAACGAGCGGTCACCGCGCGGGCGGGCGAGGGTGTTCCGGCGGACGCGGCGCCCACCTGCACCCCCGCCCCCGCGGGAACCACGGCACTAGCTCCGATCAGGCAAGGGATGCGTCGACCGACAGCTCGACGTTGCCCTTGAGCGCGCCGGACACCGGACAGCCGTCCTTGGCAGCCTCGGCGGCCTCGCGGAAGGCGTCGGCGTCAATGCCGGGCACCGTCCCGGACACCGTGAGCGCGGATGAGGTGATGCCCTGGCCGGGCACGAATGTGACCGTGGCCGAGACGTCCAGGCGCTCCGGCGGCGTCCCCTGCTTCGCGAGCCCGCTCGAGAGCGCCATGCAGTAGCACGAGGCGTGCGCGGCCGCGATGAGCTCCTCGGGGCTGGTGTTGCCCCCGGGCTCCTCCGTGCGGGATGGCCACGAGACCCCCAGCGACGAAATCGTGCCGCTCGTTACCTCGAGGATGCTGCCGTCGCCACTCAGGAGGTCGCCGTTCCACCTCACCGTCGCACTGCGTTCTGCTGCCATTGCACACCACTCCCGGTCTGATTTGGCGTGACGGTACACCGGGACCACCCCCGCTCGCCGCGCCACCGCCCGCCCCTGTGCTTCTCGGTGGCATCACGCCCGCTGACGGGCCTGCGCCCGTGGCCGGGGCCGGGGGCAAGCCGGAGGCCGGATTCGAACCGGCGACCCCCTGTTTACAAGACAGGTGCTCTGACCATCTGAGCTACTCCGGCGGGTGCGCGCCGGGGCACGCACGAGGGGTTCTAGTCGACCACCTCGACGGGGCAACCGGCGTGCTTCTCGACCTCTTCCGAGATATCCGCGCCGAACATCTTGCCGAGGAACCCATGGTGGGTGTGGCCCACCACCACGAGCTGCGCCTTGTAGTCCTGGGCTGTCTCCACGATGAGCGCGGCCGGCTCGCCGATGGCCCAGGCGTACTCGGCCTTGGCCACCGCGCCGTCCTCCACCAGGTCGCGGGCCTCCTGCAGGGCCTCGTGCACGTCCGGCATCTCGGGGAACGGGCCCTGCATGGGGCTGCCGTCGCCCATCGTGCCGAAGGCGCGCGGGCCCGTGGGGTCGAGGATGGCCTCGTGGATGGCCACCACGAGCAGCGGGGCGTGCTTCTCGCTGCAGCGCTCGATGGCGCGCTGCAGCGCGCGCTTGGACGAATCGCTGCGGTCGTAGCCGACCAGGATGGGTGCGCTCATGGGGTCCCCCGGGTTGATCAGGACCTCTGTGGCCCTCGGACGTCCGCAAACGTAGCCAGAAACACGTGATGCCGCCTGAAATGGCGGCATCACGTCAAAGACTCACTCTCTACTTGAGGGTATGCATAAGCCTCTAGCCGAGGTCGAGTACTTCGCGATCCTTGAGGTGCACCTCGACCTTGCGCTTGACGCGCTGGAGTGCGTTGTCGACGCTCTTCGGGTTGCACTCGAGCTTCTCGGCCACCTCCTCGTACGAGCGCCCCTCGAGGTACATCGCGAGCACCTGGCTCTCGAGCGGGCTCAGCACCTTGCCGAGGCACTCGACCAGGCTCTGGAGCTCCTCGGTGGAGATGGCCTGGTTGATGGGGTCGGTGACCGGGTCGTCGGGGAGGACGTCCGCGAGCGTGGTCTCCTGCTCGCTGCCGGCGCGCGTGTTACTGAACGACACGTAGGTGTTGAGGGGGGTGTGCTTGTTGCGCGCGGCGGTCTTGATGGCCGTGATGATCTGGCGTGTGACGCACAGTTCGGCGAACGAGCGGAACGATGCCTCGCGCTCGGGCCGGTAGTCGCGCACGGCCTTGAAAAGGCCGATCAGGCCCTCCTGGATGAGGTCCTCGGAGTCTCCGCCGGCCAGGAAGTACGCGCTGGCCTTGAGCCGCACGAAGCCCCGGTAGCGGGCGATGATCTGGTCCATGGCCTGCTGGTCCCCGGCGCGCGCTCGGCGCACCAGGCCCTCGTCGACGATGTCGACATGGCCCTGCTGGTCCAGGTCGGTCAGCCTGCGGGCGGCGGCTCCCATTCTCACTCCATTTCGGCGTTTCGGCGGGCGGTGCCCGATCCCTCAACCTTCACCTGAGACATACCCTTAATGTGCACTTGAAGGTAAGAGATGCGGGATTGATACCGGTCGCGTCAGACGCTGTCAACCTCTGGAGCCAAATCCGTCCCCCGCCACGGCCTGGAATGCCAGCACCGCAGCGGCCGTAGACAGGTTCAGGGACCCCACGCTCCCCCGCATGGGAATGCGCACCAGGCGGCCGCACACCTCGCGCACCCGTGGGCGGAGCCCCGCGCCCTCGGCACCCAGGACGATGGCCGCGGAGGGGTCCCATGCGAGCTCGCGGTAGTCGGTGCCGGCATCGGCATCGGCCCCCGCCGCCCAGCGCCCGGAACCCGCCAGATCGTTGATGAATGCGACGATCGAGCCCACCCGGGCGATATGCAGGTGCTCCACCGCGCCGGCCGATGCCTTGCAGGCCACCGCGGTGATTCCCGGGCTCCCGCGCGTGGGGATGACCAGCCCCGCGAAGCCCGCGGCGTCGGCCACGCGGGCCACCGCCCCGAGGTTGCGGGGGTCCTGCACCTCGTCGAGCACCATGATGGGGCCAGAACCCTCAAGCACTGATTGAGGGTCGGCGTAGGGGTAGTCCTCGGTGATGGCCACCATGCCCTGGTGGTCGCCGGTGCCCGCGAGGCGCGCCAAAGCGTCGCGGCTCTTCACCCGCACGCTCACGCCCTGCAGCACAGGGTCGCCGGCGGCCTGCTCCAGCGCCCATACCTCGCTCACGGGCCTGCGATCAGCGCGGATGAGCTCGCGCACGGGGTTGCGGCCGTACACCAGCACGGGGCCCTCGCCGTCGGGCGTGCGCGCGCGCCGGCCCGGGCGCCGCGTGCTCATGACGCCGGGACGACCTCGGCGCCGTCGGGGCCGTCGCGCACCTCGAAGCCCTGCGCCGCGATGGCGTCGCGCAGGGCATCGGCCTCGGCGAAGTCCCGCGCCGCGCGGGCGTCCTCGCGGCGGCGCAGCAGGTCGAGCACGCTGGCCGGCACCCCGGAATCACCCGCGGGCTCGGCCAGCCCCGCCAGCCCGAGCATATCGAGCAGGCCGGCGAGCTCGAGCCGCACCTCCTGCAACTGCCCCTCGGCCAGGCGACCGCGCTCGAGCGCCTGGTTGATGGCGCGCACCAGGTCGAAGATGGCGGCCATCGCGCCCGGGGTGCCGAAGTCGTCGTCCATGGCGTCGACGAAGCGCGTGCGGGCATCCACCACGGCGGCCGCGAGCTCGGCGTCGTTGCCCTCGCCCGGCTCATCGAGCGCGCGGTCGAGGGCGCGCACGGCATTGCGGATGCGCCTGCAGGCCGCCTGGGCATCCTGCATGCGCTCATCCGAGAATGGCAGCCGCGAGCGGTAGTGGCTCTGCATGAAGTACGCGATCACCGTGTCGGCGCCCCACTGATCCACCACGTCGGCGAGCAGCGCGATGTTGCCGATGCTCTTGCTCATCTTGCTGTCGCTGAGCTCGAGCATCTCGTTGTGCATCCATATGCGGGCGAAGGGCGCATCGTGCGCCCCCTCGCTCTGGGCGATCTCGTTCTCGTGATGCGGGAACACCAGGTCGATTCCCCCGCCGTGCACGGCGAACCCGGTGCCGAGCTCGCGCTCGGCCATGGCCGAGCACTCGATGTGCCAGCCCGGGCGCCCGGGGCCCCAGGGCGAGTCCCATGAGGCATCCTCCCCATCCTTCAGTCCCTTCCAGAGCGCGAAGTCGAGGGGGTCCTCCTTCAGGTCACCGGGGTCGGTATCGGTCATGTCGTCGGGGTTTCGCCCCGACAGCTCGCCGTACCGCGGGAACGCCCGCACGCGGAAGTACACGTCGCCGCCCGCCGCGTATGCGAGGTCGCGCGCCACCAGGTCGGCGATGAGGGCCACGATCTCCCCCATGCATCCGGTGACCAGCGGCTCGGCGTCCGGGCGTCCGAGGCCGAGCAGGTCGGTGTCCTCGACGTACTGCCGGGTGCAGCGCCTAGCGAGCTCCGTTGACGGGATGCCCTCGGCCCGGGCGGCGTCGTAGATCTTGTCGTTGACGTCCGTGATGTTGATGACCAGCCGCGCGCGCATGCCCCGGCGCTCGAGGTAGCGCTTGAGCACCGAGAACACCACGAAGGGGCGGGCGTTGCCGATGTGGATGCGCGCGTACACCGTGGGCCCGCACGCGTAGATGCCGACGATGCCATCGTCACCCGGCACGAGGGGCTCATCCCGACCGGTCAGGGTCGAGTGGAGCCTCACGGTCACCCGCCCATCTCGACCAGCGCCACGGCCTGGCACGAGATCCCCTCGCCGCGGCCGGTGAAGCCCATCTGGTCGGTGGTGGTGGCGTGCACCGACACCGGCGCGCCCAACGCGCGCGTGAGGGCCTCCTGCATGGCATCGCGGTGCGGGCCGATGCGCGGGCTCTCGCACACGATCACCGCGTGCACGTTGACCGGCTCGGCGCCCTCCCCCGCCATCCACTCGAGCACATGGGTGATCATGGCGGCGCCGGTGACGCCCTTCCATTCATCCGCCCCGGATGGGAACAGCACGCCGATGTCGGGGCCACCCGATGCCGCGAGCAGGGCGTCGCACACCGCGTGCGCCACCACGTCGCCATCGGAGTGGCCCGCGAGGCCCGTGGGGTGCTCGAAGGCGATGAGCCCCAGCACCAAGGGCACGCCCGGCTCCAGCCGGTGCGCGTCCACGCCGAGTCCCACCCTCATGCCCATCGGATCTCCACCTGCTCGGGTTCGCGCGACCGGAATCGCGTGATGGTCTCATAGCCCGCGCCGCGCAGCGCCGCGACCGCCGTGGGGTAATCGCGCGCGACGTCCTCGGGGCGATGGGCGTCGCTGCTGAGCGTCACCGGCACACCTGCCGCGCGCAATGCCGCGAGCCAGTCGGGGTCGGGGTACAACGCCGCGCAGGGCTTCCGGAGCCCCGCCGACGAGCACTCCACCGCCACGCCCGACTCGGCGATGGCCGCGATGGCGTCGTCGCGCCGGGCGCCCAGCGAGGTCGGCATCGGCGTGCCGAACACCTTGGGGAGATCGGGGTGCGCCAGCACGTCGAACAATCCGCTTCGCGCGGCGGCCACCAGTTCGTCGAGGTACAGGCCCCAGGTCTCGTCGGGGCCGAGGGAGTCCCAGCACGGGTAGTCGGGGTGGTCTACCGCCAGGTCTCCCAGCCAGTGCACCGATCCCAGCACGATGTCGAACGGCTGCGAGGCCAGCAGCGCGCGGATGTCGTCCTCGCGCCCCGGGATCCAGTCCATCTCGATGCCGATCAGCACGGGCAGGCCCGCATCCCGCGCCGCTGACAGCGCCGCGCAGTGGGCGCCCAAGTCCTCCGTGGCCTCGGCCTGCCACCAGGGGTTGGGGTGCCAGTCGCGCACCTCGGCAAACCGGTGCACATGCTCGGTGATGGCGATCTCATCCACCGCCCGCGCCCGGGCGGCATCCACGTAGCGGCCGATCCACGCGGCAGTTCGCGGCCCGCCGTCGGCGTCCCAGCGGTGGCGATCGGCCTCGCGGGCCTCGGGGCCGTCGGGCTGCAGGTGGAGGTGGTAGTCGGTGAGCACCGGCGCGGGACGTTACCCGATGCGGCCGGTACCCAGCAGCACCTCGGCGAGCCGCAGATCGGCCGGCGTGGTCACCTTGAAGTTGGGCGTGCCCGGGTCGTGAAGCAGCACCTGCACGTCGCGGCGCTCGGCCATCCCCGCGCAGTCGGTGGCCGACCCGAGCTCGGCGTCGTCGGCATCGGCGAACACCCAGCGCAGGGTGTCGGCCCGGAATGCCTGCGGGGTCTGTGCCCCCCACAGCCCGGCGCGGTCGACCGTGGCCTCGACCGTGCCCGACTTCCCCCCGCGCTTGAGCGTGTCGGCCACCGGCGCGGCGGCGATGACCGCCGGGGCCGAGCGCAGCCGTGCCACGAGGCGCGACACCAGGGCGGGGGTGATGAGCGGGCGCGCGGCGTCGTGCACGAGGATGGCTTCGACGTCGTCCGGCACCACCGCCAGCGCGGCAGCCACCGAGCGCTGCCGCCTGTTGCCCCCCGGCACGATGGCGTGCACGTCGGCATGGCCTGCGACGGCCTCGGCCATGTCGTCCTCGCCACCCGGCGGGCAGGCGATGACGATGCACTCCACCTCGGGGGCCTCGTGGAACGCCCGGGCCGACCACGCGACCAGCGGAAGGCCCGCCACCGGCACGACGGCCTTGGGCACCCCGGCTCCGAGCCTGTCACCCGACCCGGCGGCCACGATGACCGCGGCGGTCCTCACCGTCCGGTGGCCGGGATGCGCGCGAAGATCATCTTCCCTGACGGGTTCTGGATGGCGCTGGTCACCTCGACGTCGGCAACCTCGCCGCCCACCAGCGCGCGGCCGCCCTCCACCACCACCATGGTGCCGTCCTCGAGGTAGCCCACGCCCTGGTCATACTCGCGGCCCTCGCGGATGACGCGCACGCTGAGGGTCTCGCCCGGCAGCGCCACGGGCTTGAGCGCGATGGCCAGCTCGTTGATGTTGAGCACCTCGATGCCCTGGATGCGCGCGACCTTGTTGAGCCCGTAGTCGGTGGTGACGATGCATGCGTGCATGTCGCGAGCCAGGTTCACGAGCTTGGCATCCACGCCCTCTCCCGCCACCTCGCCGGCGCGGATCTGCACGCGCTGCTCGCCCACCGCGCGGATGCGCTCCACGAGGTCGAGCCCGCGGCGCCCGCGCTGGCGCTTCTCGGGGTCGACCGAGTCGGCGAGGTGCTGGAGTTCCTCGAGCACGAAGGTCGGGATGATGATCTGGCCGGGCATGAATCGGGCGTCCATCACGTCGATGATGCGGCCGTCGATGATGGCGCTGGAGTCAATGAGGCGCGGCGCCACGGACGACGCGCTGCGCGAGCGGATGCCCACCAAGCGCAGGATGTCCGCGTGCTTTCGCGCGGCGATGCGCGTGAAGACGTAGGCCACGAGCAGCACCACGGGAAGCAGCAGGTACGGGCCCACCACGGGGAGGCGGGCCACGGCCACCCCGGCCAGCGCTGCGGCCACCAGGCCCACCACCAGGCCCAGGGCGCCCACGATCAGCTCGCCGGCCGATCGCCTGTCGGCCGCGCGATCGATGGCACGCATGCGCGAGGGCAGCCAGCGCGCGACCAGGCCGCCCACGCCCCAGCCGACGAGCGCGCCCAGCGCGATCACGCCGACGTACGCGAGGTAGTGCCAGGGTTCGCCGAGGGCGGCGCCGAGATCCACGCTGCGGCTGATCTGGTAGGCGCCCAGGGCCCCGAGCAGCATCAGCACGGCCTGGGTGACGAGCGCGACGATGCCGCGCCGCCCGCGCGGCTCGGGGCCGGGGTAGGGCAGGCCGGTGCGCGGGGCGCTGGCCCCGGGCGGGGCCGCCTCGGCGGACCGTTCCCTGTCGGTTGACGTCGTCATCACCCCCTCACCTTCGGTCCGTATTTCCACCTGCGCTCTCCCGCCTCCTGCGGAATCCTCGCGCGCGCACCGAGGATTGCACGCGCCGGGGCTCCCCGCCATACGTCGGGCGCGAAAATGCCCTCGTGCCCTGACGCATCGCGCGCTGCGAGTGCGCGTGCACCGGCCGCAGGGGTGACCCGGCGGCCGGTGCGTGGCCTACTCGGAGTCGCCGTCCGACTCGACGCCGACGGCGACGGCCTCTGGCGCGGCCGGGGCCCCGGGGGCCTCGCGGCGCTCCATCACCATCGTGTCGCCGTCACGGTCGACCACGATCACCAGACCCTCGGACAGCGTGCCGTGGAGCAGCTCGTCGGCGAGCGGGTCCTCGAGCAGGCGCTGGATGGCCCGGCGCAGCGGGCGGGCGCCCATAGCCGGGTCGTAGCCTTCCTCCACCAGCAGGTCCTTGGCGTCGTCGGTGAGCTGGATCGACACGCCCTGCTCCGACAGCTGCTTTTGCAGCCGCACCAGCATGAGGTCGATGATCTGCTTGATCTCATCCTTCGACAGCTGGTGGAAGACGATGATCTCGTCGATGCGGTTGATCAACTCGGGGCGGAACACCTTCTTGAGCTCGCCCATGATGCGCGTCTTCATGTCGTCGTAGTCCATGCCGCCGCCCTCCTCCGCCACGCTGAAGCCCAGCGGGGTGGAGCGGGTGATGGTGGACGCGCCGATGTTCGACGTCATGATCACGATGGCGTGGCGGAAGTCCACCTGGCGCCCCTGGGCATCGGTGAGGCGTCCGTCCTCGAGGATCTGCAGGAGGATGTTGAACACCTCGGGATGGGCCTTCTCGATCTCATCGAGCAGGATCACCGAGTAGGGCTTGCGGCGCACCTGCTCGGTGAGCTGGCCGCCCTCGTCGTAGCCGACATAGCCGGGCGGGGATCCCACGAGGCGCGACACCGCGTGCTTCTCCATGTACTCGGACATATCCACCTGGATGAGCGCCTGCTCGTCGCCGAACAGGAACTCGGCCAGCGTGCGGGCGAGCTCGGTCTTGCCCACGCCCGACGGGCCCAGGAAGATGAACGAGCCGGCGGGCCGCTTGGGGTCCTTGATGCCCGCGCGGGCGCGCCGGATGGCCCGGCTGGTGGCCGTGATGGCGGCGTCCTGGCCGATGACCCGCTTGTGCAGCTCGTCCTCCATGCGCAGGAGCTTCTGGGTCTCGGCCTCGGTGAGCTTGAACACCGGGATGCCCGTCCACATCGAGACGATGTCGGCGATCTCCTCCTCGCCGATGCTCGGGCGGGGGGCGTCGTCAGCCTTCCACTCCTCTTCCAGGTCGCGCTTCTTGTTCGTGAGGCGCCGCTCGGTGTCGCGCAGGTTTGCGGCCTTCTCGAACTCCTGCGCCTCGATGGCGGCTTCCTTGTCCTTGCGCACCGTCTCGATCTCGTCCTCGAGCTCGCGGTAGCTCGGCGGGGCCGTCATGGTGCGGATGCGCATGCGGCTGGCGGCCTCGTCGATGAGGTCGATCGCCTTGTCGGGAAGGAACCGCTCCGAGATGTAGCGGTCGGACAGCACCGAGGCGGCCTCGAGGGCCGCGTCGGTGATGTTCACCTTGTGGTGGTCCTCGTAGCGGTCGCGCAGCCCGCGCAGGATCTGCTCGGTCTCCTCGATCGAGGGCTGGTCCACCTTCACCTGCTGGAAGCGGCGCTCGAGGGCCGAGTCGCGCTCGAGGTACTTGCGGTACTCATCAAGCGTGGTGGCGCCCACGGTCTGCAGCTCGCCGCGGGCCAGAGCGGGCTTGAGGATGCTCGCGGCGTCGATCGCGCCCTCGGCGGCGCCGGCGCCCACGAGGTTGTGGATCTCGTCGATGAACAGGATGATGTCGCCGCGCTGGCCGATCTCCTTCATCACCTTCTTGAGGCGCTCCTCGAACTCACCGCGGTACTTCGACCCGGCCACCAGGGCGGCGAGGTCGAGCGTGTAGATCTGCTTGCCGCGCAGGAGCTCGGGCACCTGCCCCGATGAAATGCGCTGCGCCAGGCCCTCGACCACAGCGGTCTTGCCCACGCCCGGCTCGCCGATGAGCACCGGGTTGTTCTTGGTGCGGCGGGCCAGGATCTGCATGACCCGCTCGATCTCCTTCTGGCGGCCCACCACGGGGTCGAGCTTGCCGTCGGCGGCGAGCTTCGTGAGGTTGCGGCCGAACTGGTCGAGGAGCTTGCTCGACTTCTTGTCGCCCGACTGCGTGCTTCCGCCACCCCCGCCGCTGCCCTGCCCCTGCCTGCGGCCCGGACCCGACAGCATGCGGATGATCTCGTTGCGGATCTTCTCGGAGTCTGCGTCGAAGTCGGCGAGGATCCTCGCGGCCACGCCCTCGTTCTCGCGCACGAGGCCGAGCAGGATGTGCTCGGTGCCGATGTAGTTGTGCCCCAGCGACAGCGCCTCGCGCAGCGCGAGCTCCAGCACCTTCTTCGCGCGCGGGGTGAACGGGATCTGGCCCGAGGTGACTTCCTCGCCCGACCCGACGATGCGGATCACCTGGGCGCGCACCTCCTCCACCGTGATCTCAAGGCCTTCCAGCACCCGGGCCGCAAGGCCCTCCTCCTCGCGCAGCAGGCCGAGCAGGATGTGCTCGGTGCCGATGTAGTTGTGCTTGAGGGTCCGCGCCTCCTCCTGGGCCAGGACGACCACTTGGCGGGCGCGCTCGGTGAAGCGTTCGAACATCGTGCCTCAATCCTCCAGGAGCCCCTTCAGGGGCCGTAAACGACCGGTGCGATGAGACGGGAAGGTAGCACCGGTCAGGGCTTGCGGGAGCCTGAGCGGTCGCCTGCAGGCGCCGGATTCGGGCACTGCTGGGGCGCGCCCTCGCAACAGGTCTCCACCTTGCGGTGGCAGCGGTCGCACCAGAGGCCGTTGTGCCGCCACGTGAGGGCCGCGTCGCAGGCCGGACAAGCACCCATTTCCATTCCGGGATGATGACAGCGGGGCCCGACGCGCGGCTGCCGAGCGGCCCTGGGCGGGTGCCTCTCGTCCCTCCCCAGTGCCGGCGCGCGGGCCCTGGCCCGCAGGGGGCTAGGCCTCGGCGTCCTCGGGCTCGCCGGCGCCAACGGCAACCGGCTCCTCGACCTCGTCGACCACCTCGATGGCCTCGGCCTCCACCAGGTCGGTGGCGTCGCCCTCGACTTCGATGTTCTCCTCGACCAGCACCTCGGCGGCCACGCCCTCGACGCCCTCGGGCACGCCCCCCGAGGCACCGCCCGCGGCGTGGTGGGCCTTGACCGAGCGATCCTGGTCGGGGTACGGCAGCAGGCCCATGATGCGCGCGCGCTTGACGGCCTGCGCCAACTGGGTCTGCTGGCGACGCGAGAGGCCCGTGATGCGACGGGAGCGAAGCTTGCCCCGCTCCGACAGGAACCGGCGCAGCGAGGAGACATTCTTCCAGTCGAGCTCCTCAGCGGACAGAAGCGGGCGACGCTTGCGCGGCGCAGGCGCCCCACCCTTCTTCTTCTTTATGCGTCCGCGTCCGCGCGGCTTCGCCATGTGACCTTCCGTTTGTGCGTGCACCTTGAAACGGCGCGAGACGCTATCACCTCAGCGCCCGTCCGCAACCTACGTGCGCATCGCGGGGAACAGAATGACCTCGCGGATCGACTGCCGGTCGGTCAGCAGCATCACGAGCCTGTCAAGGCCCAGCCCGAGGCCCCCGGTGGGCGGCATGCCGTGCTCGAGTGCCGTGAGGAAGTCCTCGTCGGCGGGCTGCGCCTCGTCGTCCCCGGCCTCGCGATCGGCCTGCAGCATGGCGAATCGCTCGCGCTGGTCATCGGGATCGTTGAGCTCCGAGAACGCGTTGGCGATCTCCATGCCGCCGCAGAAGGCCTCGAAGCGCTCCACCAGGCGCGGGTCGTCCTCGCGCCGCTTGGCGAAGGGCGAGAGCTCGAGCGGGTAGTCCAGAAGGATCGTGGGCTGCGCCAGCTGGGGCTCCAGCGCCTGGGTGAGGATGCCGTCCACCAGCCTGCCCCAGGGCGCGGTGTCGGGGGCATCCATGCCCGCGGCGCGCATGCGGGCCCGAAGATCGGCCGCGTCGGGGTGCGCCAGCACGTCGATGCCGGTGGCCTCCTCGAGGGCGTCGGTCAGGCGTACGCGGCGCCACGGCGGCGTGAGGTCGATCTCGCCGCCCTTCCAGGGGATCACCGTGCCGCCCGTGGCCTGCACGGCGACGGCGGCCACCATCTCCTCGAGCATGGCCGCGACCTCCTCATAGCCGACGTAGGCCTCGTAGGTCTCGAGCATCGTGAACTCGGGGTTGTGCTTGAACGACACGCCCTCGTTGCGGAAGTCCTTGCCGATCTCGTACACCTTCTCGAGCCCGCCCACGAGGCAGCGCTTGAGGTAGAGCTCGGTGGCGATGCGCAGGTAGAGGTCGCGATCAAGCTCATTGTGGTGCGTGGTGAAGGGCCGCGCGGCCGCCCCGCCATAGATGGGCTGCAGCACGGGGGTCTCCACCTCGATGAAGCCACGGTCGTCGAGGAACCTGCGCACGCCCGCAATGGAGCGCGCCCGGGTGACGAACTGCGCGCGCACCTCGTCGGACGCCATGAGGTCGAGGTAGCGCTGGCGATAGCGGGTCTCGGGGTCCTTCAGGCCCGCGTGGCGGTCGGGCGGCGGGCGCAGCGACTTGGCGAGCATCTCCACGGCGTCAGCGGCCACCGACACCTCGCCGCGCCGCGTGCGCACCACGCTGCCGCGTACGCCGATGATGTCGCCCACGTGGGCCTCGGCCAGCAGGCCGAGCCCCTGCTCGCCCACGCGGTCGAGCGTGGCCCATACCTGGATGGCCCCGGTGCGGTCCTCGATGTCGGCGAAGACGGTCTTGCCTTGGCCGCGCCGGGCCACCAGGCGTCCGGCCACGGCCACCTGGCCCGCGGCCTCGTCTCCGGCCCCGAGCAGATCGCCGATGTCCCGGGCCTCGACCACGGGAATGCGGCCGATGAACCGCGCCGGGTATGGGTTTATCCCGGCAGCCCGGAGGTCCTCCGCCTTCTGGCGGCGGTCGGCGATCAGGCGATCGATTCCGCCGTCGGCCTCCTCGGCCGCGACGTCATCGGGCGTGCTCAGTCGCCGGCCTCGATCTTCACGACCTGGTACTCCACCTGGCCGCGCGGGGTCGAGACCTTGACCTTCTCGCCCTTCTTGCGCCCGAGCAGGGCCTTGCCGAGCGGGCTCTCGTTCGAGAGCCGGTCCTGCAGCGGGTCGGCCTCGGCGGATCCCACCAGAGCGAACGCCCTGGTCTTCTTGTCGGCCGTGGTGCGCACGGTCACCCTGGTGCCGATCGAGACCACGCCGGTATCCACGTCGTGGCTGTCCACGATGCGTGCGTTGCGCAGCTGATGCTCGAGCTGCGTGATTCGCGACTCCACGTGCGCCTGCTCGTTCTTGGCGTCGTCATACTCGGAGTTCTCGGAGATGTCCCCGAACTCACGGGCGGTCTTGATGCGATCGGCGACCTCGCGGCGCTTGTGCGACGTGAGGTACTCGATCTCCTCCTGGAGCTTGTCGTATCCCTCTTGGGTGAGGATGACCTCGCGCTCCACTTCGACTCCCCTCGACGTTTCCGACCCGAATGCGGCCGCGGACGATAACCGAGCGCATCATCCGCCCGCAACCGACAGGTGACCCCGTTACCCCTCGCGCAGCGCGGCGAGCAGCGCCATGGCCTCATCGAACGCGGGGGCCTCCATCAGCGCCTGGATGTCTTCATCGGCAATCCCCCGCCCGGCGAGGAACCACGAATGGAACTTGCGCAGGTAGCGGCAGGCGCGTTCCGGGCCGATGAGCCCGGCGATGCCATCGCTGAATCCCGTGAGCTCGTCGATCACCTGCGCCCGCGACGGACGGGCGTCGGGCTCGCCGCGCGCGATCGCGCCGAGCACCCACGGATTGCCCAGCCCGGCGCGGCCGATCATCACCCCGGCGGCGCCGGTCATCTCGAGCGCGTCGCGCGCCTCGGCGGCGTTCGCGATGTCGCCGCTGATCACCACGGGAACGTCCACGGCGCGCACCACCTCGGCGCTGATGCCGTGATCCGCGCAGCCGGAGTACTCCTCCACCGCCGCGCGGGGGTGGATGGTGATGAGCGCCGCGCCGGCGGCCTCGAACCTGCGGGCCACCTCGCCGGGGTCAATGTCGCCCGGGCGCACCCCGCGTCGCATCTTCACCGTCACGGGGATCGTCACGGCGTCGGCCATGGCGCGCACCACGGCCTCGCCCTTCGCGGGGTCATCCAGCAGCGCGGCGCCGGCGCCGGTCTTCATGATCTTGTGCACCGGGCAGCCCATGTTGATGTCCACCATGTCGGCCCCGGCATCCTGCACCGCGCGCGCGGCCTCGGCCATCACGTCGGGATCGCCGCCGAACACCTGGATCGCCACGGGGCTCTCCCCCTCCCCGAGCTCCAGCATCGCCTGAGTGCGGCGGTTGCCATGCCGTATGCCGTGCGCGGCCACCATCTCCGATACCACGAGCCCGGCGCCGTGGCGCCGCGACTGCTCGCGGAACACCCGGTTGCCGATGCCCGCGAGCGGCGCCTGCACCACGCGGTTCGGAAGCTCCACCTCCGCCACGCGGAAGGGCTCGGCCAGCGGCCAGGGGCCCGATTCCCGGGGCGGGGCGACAGGCTCGCGCGAGCGCGCCGCCACCAGGGCGCGCATGCGCTTCTTCACCGGCGGCGGCTCCGCGAGGGCGCGCCCACGGTGCGCTCGTGCACCAGGCGCAGGCCCTCGAGCGTGAGCATGGGCTCGTGCTCCTCGATGGTCGTCGACTGCGGCAAGACCAGCGGGGCGAGGCCCCCGGTGGCGACCACCACCGGCTGCGCGCCGAGCTCGACGGCCAGGCGGGCCACCATGCCATCCACCATCGCCGCGGCGCCGATCACCAGGCCCGACTGCATGCTCTCCACGGTGTTCCGCCCGATCGCCGCCGGCGGGGTGGCGAGCTCCACGCGCATCAGACGCGCGGCGCGCTGCGACAGGGCGTCGAGCGCCGTGGCGATGCCAGGGGCAATCACCCCGCCGAGGAACTCCCCGTCGGCAGATACCGCGTCGAGCGTGGTGGCCGTGCCGAAGTCCACCACCACGCACGGTCCGCCATAGATGTCGAATGCCGCCACCGAGTTGGCGATGCGGTCGGCACCGACCTCCTGCGGGTTGTCCACGAGCAGCGGCATTCCGGTGCGCACGCCGGGCCCCACGATCACCGCGGGGCGGTCGAGGTAGCGGTCGGCCAACGCCTGGTAGGCCACGGTGAGCTCGGGCACCACCGACGCCACGACGACGTTCTCGACCTCGGTGAGGCTGCCGCCGCGAAGCTGCAGGATCTTGTCGTGGTCGGCCGCGAGCTCATCCACCGTGGTGCGCCGGATGGTGGAGATGCGCCAGTCGTGCAGCAGATCATCCCCCGAGAACAGCCCCGCGACCGTCTGCGAGTTGCCGACGTCCACCACGAGCAGCATGGGATCAGCCCTCGGCCGGCAGCTCGAGCTCGGCGTCGAACGGCCCGTCGGCCTCGTCCGTGCGCAGCACCTCCACCGTGATGTCCTGGGTGGTGTGGATCTCCACGCGCGGGATGATGCGCGTGGGCCGGTTCTTGTCCCACACCCAGACATCCTCCATCACTACGTGGAAGAACGGGTACGCGGCCTGCGGCTCGTACCGGCGCTCGAGCTTGTTGCAGAGATACGTGGCCTCCTGCGTCAGCACGCAGTAGCGGAAGAGCGGGAACACATCCGCGTACTCGCGCTTCAGCCGGAGCTCCAGTTCAGCGTCGTATTCGTCGAGTTCGTCGATCTGCGACATAGGGCGGCAAGCATAGACCCGTGCTCGTGCGTGGTGGGCTTCGCGCTACGCGCAGGGCCCCGGACGAAGGCGTTGCGGCCACTCGCCGAAGCGGGATAGTGCATTTGCGAGGGCCGCAAATGCACTATCCCCGGCTGCGATCGCCGCAACGCCTTCGTCCGGGGCCCTGCGCCTTCCCTCCTCGGCCATTGGAGCCATCCTCGGCACCCGGCTGCGGGACAGCCCTTGGGCGGGACCACCCCTGGGCCATGGGGCCGGCCCCGCGTCCTTGCGCTGCGCTCCGACTACGGAAAGGCCGCTCGCGTCACTCGCTGCTCGCCTGCGGGGATGGCCTCGAGCAGAGCGCTGATTCGCTCGCCTGATGGAAGAGCCATGTCGGGGTCGATCTCCACCAGGGGCTGGAGTGCGAATCGGCGCTCGTGCAGGCGCTCATGGGGCACGGTGAGGTCGGGGGCCCGCCACGCGCCGCCGTCCCAGGCGAGGATGTCGATGTCGAGCGGGCGGGGGCCCCAGCGCGGGCCGTCCACGCGGCCCGCGCTGGCCTCCAGGCGCTTCGCCAAGGCCAGCATTCCGGGCGGGTCGAGGTCGGTGGCAACCCGGCAGGCCGCATTGAGGAATTCCGGCTGGTCCTCGACGCCCTGGGGGGCAGTGGCGTACAGGCTGCTCACGGCCTGCACCTGTGCGCCCTCTTCGGTCAGGCGGTCGATTGCCCAGCGCAGGGCGTCGGCCCGGTCGCCCAGGTTCGACCCCAGGCCGAGCCAGAACACGCTCACGGCGCGTCGCGCGCCACGTGCAGCGCCACCGATACGTCGTCGAGCACGTGGCGGATCGCCACCTGCGGCTTGGCGACGGTGACAGTCACCGCAGCCACCACCGGGTCGGCCAGCACGCGGTCGGCGATCACCCGGCACAGGTGCTCCAGCAGCGCGACGGGCTCGCCGCCAACGATGTCGGCGACGTCGTCGGCGATCGTGGCGTAGTCCACGGTGTCGGCCAGTTCGTCGCTGGTGGTCGACCGGTCGTGCGCGAGCACCATGTCGACATCCACCACGAAGCGCTGGCCCAGCACGCGCTCGGCGTCGTGCACGCCGTGCCGGCCGTACACCTCGAGCCCCCGGATCCTCACCACCACGTCGCTCATGCACCGCTCCCACGCATCTCGGTGAACGCCTTCAGCGCGTCCACGGTCTCGCGCACATCATGCACCCTCAGCACCGCCGCGCCCGCCTCCACCGCCGCAAGGGCCGCGCCGATCGACCCCGCCAGGCGGTCCCCGACCTCGCGCCCGGTGATGTCACCGATGATCCCCTTGCGGGAGACACCCACCAGCACGGGGCGCCCCAGCGCCACGATGGTGCCCAGTCCGCGCATCAGCGCCACGTTGTGCTCCGCCGTCTTGCCGAAGCCGATGCCCGGGTCGAGGATGATGGCGTGCTCCGCGACGCCCATCTCGACGGCCGCGCGCATGCGGGCCTCGAGGAAGGCCGCCACCTCGGACACCACGTCGCCGTACCGGGGGTCGTCCTGCATGGTGGCGGGCTCGCCCTGCATGTGCATGAGGCAGATGCCCGCGCCCCGATCAGCAACGAGCGGGAACATGCCGGGATCGGCGCCGGCAGAGACGTCGTTCACCAGTACGGCCCCGGCGTCGAGCGCCACCTGCGCCACGGCGGCGCTACGCGTGTCGATCGAAGCGGGGAGCCCCGCCGCATCGCGGGACAGCGCCTCCAGCACCGGCGCAACCCGTGCGGTCTCTAAGTCGGAGGGCAGCGGCGCGGCACCCGGTCGCGTGCTCTCGCCGCCGACGTCGACGATCGCGGCCCCCTCGGCGGCCATGCCCTGCGCGGCCGCCACGGCCCGGCCGGGATCGGCATACGCGCCCCCGTCGCTGAAGGAGTCGGGCGTGACGTTGAGGATCCCCATCACGCACGGACGGGTGAGCCAGGCAAGGGACGCAGCCACGCCCGCAGGCTAGCCGCGCAGGCCCCCGCACAACGGGGTCGCGGCGATCGCAGCCGGGGATGATGCATTTGCGGCCCCCGCTCATGCCGATCCCGCTTCGGCGAGTGGCCGCGACCCCGTTGTGCGGGGGCCGACGAAGTCCGGGAAGCGGTATCAGGGGGCCAGCGGCAAGCGAGCCAAGGGACCCAGCGGTATGCGGCCCGGGACCCGTTGCTGCGTGCCTAAGCCCCTGCGGTACCGGGCTTGGTGCCGGGAGCGGGAGGAGGCAGCGGCTGACGACGCTTCTCGGCCTCGGCCTCGTCGGCAGCCCGCTCGGCCTCGGCGGCCTTCTGGCGGGCGCGCTCGTCCTTCACGCGGAAGACATCCGCCTCGGACTCGCCCTCGAGCAGGCGAAGGAACTCCTCGCGCTCGATGGTCTCGCGGCGCAGCAGGACCTGCGTGATGTTCTCGAGGTCGTGGCGGTGCTCGGAGAGGATGTCCTTGGCGCGCTGGTAGGCGTCCTCGATGATGCGGCGGATCTCCGCGTCGATCTGACGGGCGATGTCGTCCGAGTAGTCGGGCTCGCTGTGCATGTCGCGGCCGAGGAACGGCGCGCCATGGTTGTGGCCCAGCACGCGCGGGCCGAGCTTCTCGCTCATGCCGAAGCGCATGGTCATCTGCTTGGCCGTGGCCGTGACCTTCTCGAGGTCGTTGGCGGCGCCGGTGGTGATCTCCGAGAACACCAGCTCCTCGGCGGCGCGGCCGCCGAGCGTCATGGCCATGGTGTCCTCCAGCTGCGCGCGGGTGGTGAGGAACTTGTCCTCGGCGGGCATGGAGATGGTGTAACCCAGCGCCTGGCCGCGGCTGACGATGGAGATCTTGTGCACCGGGTCGGCGTTCGGGAGGAAGTGGCCCACGATGGCGTGGCCCATCTCGTGGTAGGCCGTGACCACGCGCTCCTTGTCGGAGAGCAGGCGGGTCTTCTTCTCGGGGCCGGCGATCACGCGCAGGATGCCCTCTTCCAGCTCCAGGGCATCGATGACCTTCTTGCCCTTGCGGGCGGCGAGCAGGGCCGACTCGTTCACCAGGTTCGCGAGGTCGGCGCCGGTGAAGCCCGGCGTCTGGCCCGCGAGGGTGTCGAGGTCGATCTCCTTGTCGATCGGCTTGCCACGCGTGTGCACGCGCAGGATCTCCGCGCGACCCGCGCGGTCGGGGCGGTCGACCATGATCTGTCGGTCGAAGCGGCCCGGGCGCAGCAGGGCGGGGTCGAGGATGTCCGGCCGGTTGGTGGCCGCGATGAGGATGATGTTGTCCTTGGCCTCGAATCCGTCCATCTCGACGAGCAGCTGGTTGAGCGTCTGCTCGCGCTCGTCGTGGCCGCCGCCCATGCCGGCGCCGCGGTGGCGGCCCACGGCGTCGATCTCGTCCATGAAGATGATGCAGGGCGAGTTCTGCTTGGCCTGCTCGAAGAGGTCGCGCACGCGGCTGGCGCCGACGCCCACGAACATCTCGACGAAGTCCGAGCCCGAGATGGAGAAGAACGGCACGCCGGCCTCGCCCGCGACGGCGCGGGCCAGCAGCGTCTTGCCTGTGCCGGGCGGCCCGTAGAGCAGCACGCCCTTTGGGATTCGCGCGCCCAGCGCCTGGAAGCGCTTGGGATTCTCGAGGAATTCCTTGATCTCCTCGAGCTCCTCCACCGCCTCATCGGCGCCCGCCACGTCGCGGAAGGTGATCTTCGGCTGGTCCACCGCCATCCGCTTGGCTCGGCTCTTGCCGAAGCTCATCACCTTGGATCCGCCGCCCTGCATCTGGTTCATCAGGAAGATCCAGAAGACGAAGAACAGCAGGAACGGGGCGAGCGTGATGAGGAAGCCCCACCAGGCCGAACCACCGCGGCCCTCGACCACGAGCGGGATGTCCGCCTTGTCGATGCTGTCGGTGACCTGCGCGCCGTAGTTGTCCGGGAAGCCAGTGATGTAGGTCTTGCCGTCCTTGAGCGCGACCTCCAGCTCCTGGCTCTTCGTCTGCATCGTGACCTTGGAGACCTTGCCCTCGGTCAGGTCCTTCTGGAACGCGGTGAAGGTGGGCTGCTCGGCCGGCTGCGACGACGACGTGACCAGCCGTTGCGCAACGAAGGCCAGCAGGATCACGATCAGGATGGGAAACGCGGCACTCTTGAAGAAGCGGCTCAGCGGTGGACTCCCGTTCGGTTGCTCGGCCCGAGGGTAGCAGCGTGCGGAGCGATCACGGTGCCCAACGTGCGGCTAGCACAGCGCGCTGATGTAGGGCAGCTCGCGGTAGCGCTCGCCGGCATCCAATCCGTAGCCCACCACGAACACGTCGGGCAGCCGGAAGCCCACGTAGCGGGTGCGAAGGTCAAGCCTGTCGGCAGCGGGCTTGCTGAGCAGCGCGCAGGCCTCGAGCGATGCCGGGTCGCGCGCCGCGAGGTTGCGCATGAGGTACCGCAGCGTGCGCCCGGAGTCGACGACGTCCTCCACCAGCAGCACGTCACGGCCCTCCACGGCCACGTCGAGGTCCTTGGTGATGCGCACCACGCCCGACGAGTGGGTGGTCAAGCCGTAGGACGACACCGCCATGAAGTCGATCTCGCACGGGACGCTGAGTTCGCGCACGAGGTCGGCGGTGAAGAACACCGCGCCCTTGAGGATTCCGATCACCAGCAGGTCGCGACCCGCGTAGTCGGCCGAGATCTCGGCGGCCATCTCGCCCACGCGAGCCGTGAGGTCGTCCCGCGACACCAGTACGTCGCCGGGGCTGCGCTCGCTCATGCGGGCACCGCCACCAGATTGACCGCCGGCTCGCCGGGGGCGGCCACGGCATCGGCCGACGCCCGGTGGCCGGCCACCCACAGCACGCGGTCGCCCTCGGCCACCAACGGCACGGCCGCGCGGTGCCGGGCGGGCACGCCTGCCGACTGCAGCATGCGGCCCACGGCCTGATGCCCGCCACCGGCCAGGGCGATGCGGTCCCCGTCACGCGGGGCGCGCACGATGAGCCCACCGGTGGCGCGCACCCACGCGCTGTCACCGGTGGAGCGCCCGGCCACGCCGCGCGCGGCGCGAAGCTGCAGCCCGGGCACGCTCACCGATCCGGGCACGGCGAGCGGGGCCTCGGTGATTGGGTCCGGCTGGTGGCCCGCGACCTCCGCCACCAGCACGCCGCCGTCAACGGCCACGATGCCTCCGGGCAACCCGGTGATGCCCGGCCCGCTCGCCGCGCGGGCGAGCGCGGCGTCCACCGCGACGGCCTCACGTGCGGCTGACGGCAGGCCGGCGCGCTGCAGCAGGCGGCGCACCAGCAGCCGGGCGATGGCCACGGGCTCGGCGGCGAGCGCCACGGCGTCCAGGCCGCCGCCCCGGTCGAGGCGAGCCCACGCGGCATCGGCCGCGGCGTCCACCACGGCGGCCTCGTCGGCGAGCAGCCCGGCCATACGGGCAATGTTGCGCTGCGCCGACGGGTGCACGGCCTCGAGTGCCGGCACCAGGCCGTGGCGCACCCGCGCACGCGCCGTGGCGAGGTCGTGATTGGTCGGGTCGTCGACGAACGCCACCCCGTTGGCCTGGCACCACTCGCGTGCCTCGTCGCGGGTGAGCCCGAGCAAGGGCCGCACCAGCCGGTCGCGGCGCGGGGCGATGCCCAGGGCGCCGGTGCGCCCCGTGCCCCGTGCGGCCCGAAAGAGGATGGTCTCGGCGTTGTCGGTGAGCGTATGGCCGGTGGCAATGAGGTCGAGGCCCTCGCGGGCGCGCACGCGCTCGCCAGCGCCCAGGCGCGCGTCGCGGGCGCGCTCGAGCGCGCCGGGGCCGGGTTCGAGCCCGAGCGACTCCATGCGCGCGGCGAGCCCCAGGTCGCGCGCCGCGGCCACGACGGCCCGGGTCTCGGCGGCGGCGGACGGGCGCAGGCCGTGGTCCACCGACAGCACGGTCAGGGGTCCGTCGTGCACGGATGCCATCACGTGCATCAGGCACATCGAGTCGGCGCCGCCCGACACCATGAGCAGCACCCCGCTGCGGGCGGGGAGCAGGTCGTGCCGCGCGCAGAAATCGCGAACGCGATCCTCCAGTACGACACCGCGGGCCATCACGAACCCTCCTCGAGCGAATCCACGAGCGCGGTGAGGTCGGACTCGGTGACGGGGCCGGCCCATGTGCTGGCCAGGCGCCCCTGTGCGTCGAGCACGAAGGTGGTCGGTAGTCCCGTGAACCCGTAGCCGTCGGCCACACCGTCGTCGGAGTCGACTCCCAGCGGGAACTCCACGCCCACCTCGCGGGCGAACTCCCGCGCGGCGTCCGGGGCATCGTCCACGGCGATTCCCACCACGCGCACCCCGGGGGTGGCGGTGGCGAAGCGCTGAACCGCCGGCATCTCCTCCTTGCACGGGCCGCACCACGACGCCCACAGGTTCACCACGGTCGGCCGCGCCCCGGGCCGTCCGACGGTGATGTCCCCCGGCCCGTCGAGCCGGGGCACGGACACCGGCACCGCGGCAGGCCGATCGGCAGCGGGCGTCAACAGCGCGCGGCCGCCGCCGGCGCTCGACGACCCGCACCCCGACGCCAGCGCCACCGTGGCCGCCGCCGCCGGCGCGATCACGAGCGCGATGATTGACCGGCGCTTCACGAGTGCGAGACTACCCGGGCGGGGCGGCGGGGGGTGTCGTAGCGTCCGGCCCATGTCGTCTCCGGAGGTCACCTCGGCGATCCTCGCGATCGATCGCAGGGCGGGCGGGCAGGTGCGGTCGGCGGTGGCGTCCGTGCCCGGCGGGCACGAGTACGCCCGGTTGACGGCCGACATCATGGCCCCTGGCTTCCAGGGCCTCGTGCTGGCGCTGATCGTCCTGCCGGGATCACGCGTGCTGGGGGTGCGGGCCGCCGTGGCCGGCACGGTGGCAGGACTCGCGGCCAAGGTGGCGCGCGATGCCATCGACCGCCCACGCCCCGGTCAACGCGGCGAGGGCGGGTTCCCGAGCCGCCATGCGGCGTCGTCCACGGCCATCGCGCTCGTGGTGGCCCGGCAGCGCCCTGTGCTTGGCGCAGCGGCGATGCTGGGGGCGCTCGCGGGGCTCGCGGCACGGGTGGCCGCGGCCGATCACGACCCGCTCGACGTGGTGGCCGGCGCCGGGGTGGGCGCGGCCGTGGCGCGCATCACGCGGCGTCGGCGATGGCGGCGGGGCGGAACTCGTCGGTGAGCTGGTCGTCAGCCGGCCCATCGGCGCGAACCATGTCCCGCTGAAGCGCCGCGCCGGCACGCTCGAGCAGCACGTCGGGGCCGGTGTCGCCGTAACGCCACTCGGCCACCCCGACCCCCACCGATCCCGCGGTCACCCGCAGGCCATCGTGGTCGCGCACCGCCACCCCCTCGAGTGCCATGGCGATGCGATCACCCAGCTCGCGAGCGGCGTCGGCCGAACCGGGCACCAGGGCCGCGTAGCGCCCATCCGACTGCTCCACCACCAGGTCGGACCCCGACGTGACGCCCACTACGGCAGCCGAGCAGGCATCGAGCAGGTCGGCGAGGACGTCCTCGCCATGGCGGTCGGCGATCCAGTCCACCCGCGGCACCGCGACGATGGCCACCGACACCGGGCTGCCGGTCTCGGCGGCGCGGCGGCAGTCGCGCGCGGCGATGATGTCGAACGCGTCCTCGGGCGCGGGCCCGGCCGCGCGCGCGCGGCCCGTAAACGACGGCATGGCCGCCCTGACGCCCTGGTCCATCCCGGCGTGGGCAGCGCCGAGGCCGGCCACCACGATGACCGCGATGACGCCCATCAGCATCTCGCCCGAGGTGACCTCCCCGCCTGACGCCGCCGCCAGTCCGATGGCGCATGCGAGCAGCGTGGCGATGAGCCCGGTGCCGCCCGCGAGCGGGGCGGCGAGCGCGGCGGGGATGACCAGCAGCGGCCACATCCACCAGGTGCCCATCGCCACGATGGGCACCACCATCACCAGCACCAGTGCTGCCAGCAGGAGGACCCGGCGCTGCCGGTACCGCGCGGCGGCGGCCTCGGTCACGTCTTGCTCATCAGGGCTGTCGGACACCGCTTCCCTGCGATCTGCCGGCCTCGGCAATCCGGTTTACGGAAAACTAAAGGGCGTCCCGGACGCTGCCGCTAGGCTCGCCGCGTGACCACCGTGGGCATCATCGGAGCAGGCACCATGGGCGCCGAGATCGCGCACGTGGCAGCGGTCGCCGGCATGGACGTGCTCGTGGCGGACGCCGACCTGGCCCGGGCGGAGCAGGGCGTGGACCGGGCCCGTGCGATCGGCGCGCGGCGGGTGGAGCGTGGGCGACTCGACGCCCCGGACGCCGATGCCGCGGCCATGCGCCTGCGAGCCGTGGCCAGCATCGACGACCTCGCCGGGGTCGACGTGGTGATCGAGGCGGTGCCCGAGGACCTCGCGCTGAAGATCGCCGTGCATCGCCGCGTCGACCAGGTGGTGCCGGCCGACGCCCTGGTGGCCACCAATACCTCGGGCCTGTCGGTCACCGCCCTGGGCGATGCCACGCGCACGCCGTCGCGCGTGGTGGGACTGCACTTCTTCAACCCCGCGAGCACCATGCGGCTAGTCGAGGTGATCGCGGGTGCCGCCACCGACGAGGCCGCGGTGGCCCGTGCCACTGCGCTGGCAGAGCAGCTCGGCAAGACCCCCGTGCGCGTGCGCGAGTGCCCGGGGTTCGTGGTGAACCGCGTGCTGGTGCGCGCGATGGCGGAGGCCTACCGCGCGGCGGCCGGAGCCCCGGTGGACCGGCGCGCAGCCGATGCCATGGTCGTGGATGGCGGCCCGGCCCCCATGGGGCCGTTCGCGCTGGGCGACCTGGTGGGCCTCGACGTGCTCGACAGCATCCGGGCCGACCTCGAGGCCGCCTACGGCGATCGCTTCGATGATGCCCGTACCCTGGCCCCGCTCGTGGCGGCCGGGCGGCTCGGGCGCAAGTCGGGCGACGGGCTCGTGCCCGAGGCCGAGGGGCAGGTGACCGGCACCGAACCGGTGGTGGCGGCCGTCTACTACGCGGCCGCGATGGATGAGGCACGGCGCCTGGCGGACGAGGGCGTGGCGTCGCCCGCCGACATCGACCTGGCCATGTGCCTCGGGGCCGGATGGGCCGAGGGCCCGCTGGCCAGCGGCTGAGGCCCCCGAGATCTCCACGGGCACGGCCCACCCGGCGTGATGCCGAAGCGCTGGGCCACCGGGGTGAGGATGTCCCCCTCGAGCACCTCGATGTGGTCGAGGCTCACCTGCGACGGGTGATCAACCCCCGTGGCGCGCGCGAGCCGGGTGATCTCGCGCCGCATGGTGATGATGTGGGCCGCCGCGCGCGCCGAGGTGAGCGTGGGGTCGATGCCGCGCCGGCGCCATGCCGACTGGGTGGCCACGCCGCTCGGGCAGTGACCCGTGTGGCAGCGCTGCGCCTGCATGCAGCCGATCGACAGCATGGCCTCGCGCCCCACGTTGATCATGTCGGCGCCGAGCGCGAACGCCATGATCGACTCCTCGGGCAGGCCCGGTCGCCCGCTGCCGATCCACGTGACCCGATGCTGTATCCCCCGCTCGGCGAATGCCCGCAGGGCCCGCGCCTGCGCCTGGCGGTACGGCAGCCTCACGTGGTCGATGAACGACAAGGGGCCGGATCCCGTGCCGCCCTCGCCGCCATCGATGGTGATGAAGTCCACGCCCCGCGACCCGCCGTCCATGTGGCGCGCGAGGTCCGACCAGAACCGGGGGTCGCCCACGGCCGACTTGATGCCCACCGGCAGGCCCGTGGCCTCGGCGATGCGCTCCACCGGGTCGAGCAGCTCATCCACGTTCCCGAACCCGGGGTTCACGGACGGGCTCACGCAGGGCCTGCCCGGCTCCACGCCGCGGATGGCCGCGATCTCGGGGGTCACCTTCGACCCCGGCAACATGCCGCCCACGCCGGGCTTGGCGCCCTGGCTCATCTTGATCTCGACGGCGCGGATGGGGTTGGCCTGCACCAGCTCCACCAGCCTCGGCAGGTCGAGGCAACCGCGGGAGTCGCGCGCGCCGTACCAGCCGGTGCCGAACTGCATCACCAGCTCGCCGCCCTGCAGGTGGTACGGCGTGAGCCCGCCCTCGCCCGTGGTCTGCATGCAGCCGGCGAGGGCCGCGCCGGCGTTGAGCGACTCCACCGCGCGGGCGGACAGCGCCCCGAAGGACATGCCGGAGATGTTCACCACCGATGCCGGGCGAAGGGCGCCCGGACGATCACGCGGGCCGCCCAGAACCTTCGCCGACGGCAGCGGCCGGTCGTCGGAGTCGCCCTCCTCGGGGGGCGGGGCCGGGAAGGCCGAGGGGCTGATGATGAGGTAGCCCGGCGAGCGCTCGAACTCGGCGTCGGTGGCGAAGCCGAACGAGTTGTCCTGGTGCTCGCCGCCGGCGTAGATCCACCGGCGCTGGCTGTGGCTGAAGGGCCGCTCCTCGTCGTTGCTGGTGACGATGTAGTGCCGCAGCTCGGGGCCGAAGGCCTCGAGGATGTACCGCAGGTGACCGATGTTCGGTAACACCCGCAGGATCGCGTGGCGTCGCTGCACGACGTCGTGGATGGCGACCAGCACGAGGAAGGCCCCGATGCCGATGAGCACCCACCACCACGCGGACACTCCACCTCCCCGGTCGACCTGACGGACCGATCGTGCCGGGTGCCGCGGACCGGACGCCCGCGAACGTCGCGATACGCTTCACGCGTGCCCGAGCTCGCACCCCACCCCGCTCTCGCCGGTCGATCGGTGCTAAGCCTCATGAACCACCCCGCCGACGCCGTGCGCGAGGTGCTCGACCTCGCCGACCGGCTCAAGGCCGACCCCGACTGGCCGCAGGCGCTGGCCGGGCGCAGCGTGGCGCTTATCTTCGAGCAGCCGTCCACGCGCACGAGGGTGTCCTTCGAGGTGGGCATCGCCCGGCTCGGAGGCCACCCCGTGGTCCTGGCCGGGCGCGACATGCAACTCGGGCGCGGCGAGAGCATCGAGGACACCGCCAAGGTGCTCTCGCGCTTCGTCGATGCCATCGTCATCCGCACCGTCGACCACGCGAAGGTGGTGGCGCTCGCCGAGCACGCGGGGGTGCCGGTGATCAATGCCCTCACGCACGACCACCATCCATGCCAGGGGCTCGCCGACGTCATGACGATCCGCGAGAGGTTCGGCGACCCGGCCGGCGTGCGTGCGGCATACGTGGGCGATGGCAACAACTGCTGCCACTCGCTCATGGTGGCGGGCGCGCTGACGGGCATGGAGGTCGTGGCCGGCTGCCCCGACGGCTACCTGCCCGACCCCGCCGTAGTGGAGCGGGCCGATGCCATCGCCCGCGAGCGCGGTGGTCGCGTGTGGGTGGTCACCGACCCCCGCGAGGCCGTGGACGGGGCAAAGGCGGTCTACACGGACGTATGGGTGTCGATGGGCGACGAGGACGAGGAGGCCGAGCGCCTGCGAGTGTTCGCGCCCTACCGGGTGGACGAGGCGCTGATGGACGCCGCCGCGCCCGACGCCATCGCGCTGCACCCGCTGCCCGCGCACGATGGCCTTGAGATCACCCGCGCCGTGTACCACGGGCGCCGCTCGGCCGTGTGGGACGAGGCCCAGAACCGCCTGCACGTGCAGGCGGCGCTTCTTATGCACGTGCTGGGCTAGCCACCGGCGCGATGGCACGGATCCTCTCGGACGACCTCCCGCGCCCGCGGGTCCCCGTGCTCACCTACGCGCTCATGGGCGGGTGGGTGGTGCTGTGGATCATCCAGGCGCTGCGCCCCGGCGACGGCAACGTGGTCGACTCCTCGCAGGCGCTCGCCTGCCGGTGGGGCATGGTGCCCGCGCATCTCACGGGGCAGGGCGGTGCGGCGGCCACCGACCCCTGCGTGGTCCTGTCGGCCGAGCACTCACCGTGGGTGGAGGCGCTCACCGCGCAGTTCCTGCACGGGTCGTGGTGGCACCTGCTCGGCAACCTGCTGTTCATCTGGGTTTTCGCGCCGTCGGTGGAGGAGCGCCTCGGGCGCGCGCGGTTCCTGCCCTTCGCCATCGGCGTGGGGTACCTGGCGTTCGTGGCCGAGGCCTGGTCCGACGCCGCATCGGTGCAGCCGGTCATCGGCGGGTCGGGCATCGTCGCGGCCGTGCTGGGTGCCTACATCGTGCTGTTCCCGAAGGCCCGGCTGCACGTGGCCGTCACCGGCGAGCGGCGCGGGGGCGGGATCCCCGCGTGGGTTCCCATCGTGGTCTGGGTGGCCTGGGAGACCGCCGCCGCGATATCGGGGGCGCAGGCCGACGCCGCGCACTGGGTGCACGTGGTGGGCTTCGCGCTCGGGGTGCTGCTGGCGATTCCCGCGGGCGCGGGACGATCGGATGAGGCCCGGCCCGGGGTGCAGTGGGTGCGGGTGGCCATCGCGCGCAACCAGCCCGAGGCCGAGATGGTCCAGGGCATGCTGGCCGAGGCGGGGATACCCGCTTACGTGCGCCGCATGGCGGGCTTCGACGTTCCCGACTACCTGGCGGGCGGCCCCAGGGACATCATGGTGCCTGGCGACCGGGCCCTCGAGGCCCACGCGCTCATCGACCCGCTGGACTCCGACGGCGACGCGGCGGCGGACGGCTAGCGGCCGAGCATCACCGGATCGCTCCGCCGCATCGAACGCCCGTTGATGTAGAGCGACGCCGCGATGAGAGCGACGCCCACGAGCAGGGCCACGAGCAGGGAGACCCACCAGCGCGAGAGGATCGCCACCGTGGCGGTGGACACCAGTTGGGCCGGGTTGCCGGCCTCCACGAACGACGCCGTGATGGGCGGGATCGCCAGGTACATCGCCAGCGGCACGAGCGCGATGACGAGCGAGGCGATGCCGAACCCCATGAGCATACGCCGGCGGTTGGCCGATGCCCACAGCCCGAGGGCACCGAAGACGACCGCGATGAGCAGCAGCCACAGGGGCGACCACCGCAGGGTGCTGCTGGCGTCCTCGATGGTCTTCAGCACCGGCGGGACATTCTGCTTGTGCACGGTCACCTGCAGGTCCTCGGCGGGAGGTATGCGCGACACCAATCCGGGATTCACCTGCTGCACCTTCTGCACGGCGAGCGGCCTGAGGCTGGCGAAGTCGATCGTGATGGTGCCGTCGGGTGCCTCGGCGTAGGCCTCGCGGGCCACCTCGACGGCCGGGGCGATGAGCCCCGGGAACTGCGCGTCGTCAATGGCCTCCTCGATCTTCTGCTCAAGCTGCGCGCGCGCCCTGGATGTGAATGCGTACCCCTGCGCCGTCGCGTAGGCGTCCACCCGGTCGAGCAGGGCGTCGGTGACCACCGCGGTGCCTTTGGGGCTCTGCATGGTCTCCACCGTCACCGACGTGAATCCGCCTGTACCGGTGACCTTTGACGCGGAGGTCCATACGAACACCGCGAGCAGCCAGGCCAGCCCCGCGATGAGCGCGGCGACAATCGCCGTGATGCGCCTCGCGAGGAATGGCCGTCGGTTCACTGCGGTCGCCACGGGGCCGGGGCACGATGGATCATGACGCTGAACCTGACCAGCCGGCAGCGCAGGTGTCAAGCGGCGCGCCGGTCCTGCGGGGGTTTCCTGTAGGTCCCCCGGAAGCGGCTGGCGTGCGCCACACTGGGGGAGTGAATGCCTTCGCATCTGCGGTGAGCACCAACGCGGACCCCGGGGGTGCCGCCCGCGAGGCCTGCGCGGCGGTGCGCGAGGGGCTCCGCGGAGCCGCCGCCGACCTGGTGGTGGTGTTCGCCACGCCGGACCTCATGGCCAATGCCGCCGGTATCGCCGCCATCATCGCGACCGATCTCGCCCCCGGCGCCGCTATCGGGTGCACCGCCGAGGGAGTGGTGGGCACGGGCCGCGAGGTGGAGGCGCCTCCGGGCATCGCGATCTGGGCAGCGTCGCTGCCCGGAGCCGCGCTGGAGGCGTTCGTGCTCGACCCGGGCCTCGACGCCGACGGGGCCACCGTGCTCACGGGCTGGCCCGCGCAGGTCGACCCGCGCGCGCCCGACGGAATCGCCTCGGACGATGCGGTGATCGTGCTCGCGGATCCGTTCTCGTTCCCGCCGGACTCCCTCCACGATGAATCGGGCAAGCCGGCGGCGCGCGCGATCATCGGGGGCATGGCGTCAGGGGGCAGGGCGCCCGGCGAGCACCGGCTGATCTTCGGCGAGCACGTGCTGGCCGAGGGGGCGGTGGGCGTGGTGGTGCCGGGCGCCCGCGCCGTGGTGTCGCAGGGCTGCCGGCCGGTGGGGCCGGAGATGACCATCACCGCCTGCCACGACGGCGTGGTGGAGCAGCTGGCAGGGCGCCCCGCGCTGGAGCGCGTGCGCGCCGTGGTGGAGGACCTCCCGCCCGACGACCGCCTGCTCGTCGACCAGGGCGTGCTGGCCGGGCTGGTGGAGGATGGCAACAAGCCACAACTGGAACAGGGCGACTTCCTCATCCGGGGCATCCTCGGAGGCGACCCGGAGTCAGGGGCCATCATCGTGGGCGAGCGCGTGCGAATGGGCCAGGTGATGCGCCTGCAGGTGCGCGACCACGAGTCGGCCGACGCCGACCTGCGAGGTGCCCTCGGCGAGGTTCCCGCGGGCGGGGCAGGGGGCGCCCTGCTGTTCACCTGCAACGGCCGCGGCACCCGCATGTTCCCGGGCCCGCACCACGATGCCCGGGCCGTGGCCGAGACCCTGGGCGACATCCCGCTGGCCGGGCTCTTCTGCAACGGCGAGATCGGGCCGGTGGGCGGTCGCGCGCACCTGCACGGGTTCACCGCGACCCTCGCCGTCTTCATGTCGGAATGAATATCGACTTCCTGCACGTTTAATTTATGGAATTTGACACGTATAAGTGACACGTGTAATACCTCGGGCGACCACGACCGGGAGATGGGTCATGAGCAACAGCGCGAGCACCGCCACGGCGTCCAGCGACGGCGCCGATGCCGCGGCAGGCGGCGGTGCGGGCCGGGGCGGCATCGCCGAGGCGATCTTCGCCGAGGTGGAGACCATGACCGCGGGCGGCGCGATGTCGAAGAGCGACGCCTTCGAGGAGATCTCGAAGCGCACGGGCCGGCGATCCGGCACCGTGGCGGCCAACTACTACCGCATCGCGCGAAAGCGCGACGGGGCGAGGAAGCCGCGCACCCGGCGCGGTCGACCGCGCGGCTCGGGCCGTGCCCGGGCCGACGTGGAGGCCGTCGTCGCGAAGCTCGACGACGCCGTGAAGGAGCTGGCCAAGCTGGTGCGCCGCCAGGAGGCGGAGCTCGCCACGCTGCGGGCCCAGGCCGCGCAGTTCGATGAGCTGAAGAAGCTCATCGCGAAGAACTCCTAGGGGCGGAACTCCTCGGGGGCCGTGCGCACCGGGCGCTTCTCGCCGGAGCCGGCCCGCAGCACGTCGGCCACCTCATCCAGGCCGATCTCATCGCCGATGAGCTCGTCATAGGGCGCGTCGCCCGCGGCAAGTCGCGCGAGGGCCGCGCGCACGGCGTCGGGCGTGTGATGGTACGAGCCGCGTATCGACAGTTCCCCGTAGTGCAGCGGGAAGGTGGGTAGCGTCACCGTGGTGCCGGCCTCGCAGCCACCGTAGAGCAGCACCTCGCCGCCGGGGCGCGCGATCGCCACCGCGGCCTCCCAGGCCTCGGGGCGGCCGACGGCCTCCACCACCGCGGCGGGCCCGCGCGCCCCGCCGTGCGCGGCCTTCACCGCCTGCACGGCAGCGGCATCGCGCGGGGCGTCCATTGCCCGCGCGGCACCGAAGCGCAGGGCGCGCTCGCGCCGGGCCCCGTGCGGGTCGCACAGCGTCACACGGCAGCCGCGCCCCGCCAGCAGGTTCGCCATGAGCGTGCCCTGCACGCCTCCGCCCAGCACCACCACCTCGTCCGCCGCGCCGGCCTGCACCCGCTCGGCGCCGCGCACCGCGCAGGCCAGCGGCTCCACCATGGCGGCGCGGCGCGGCGACAGGCCCGCGGGCAGGGGCAGCATGTTGCGCTGCGCGATGCGCGCGGGCACCAGCAGGTACTCGGCGAAGGCGCCTGACAGGTACACGATCGACTCGCACAGCGACGGCCGGCCCGCCATGCACGGCGGGCATTCGCCGCAGGGGGCCGAATTGGCCACCACCACGGCATCGCCCTCCGCCACGCCGGTCGCCCCGTCCCCCATCGCGATCACCACCCCGCAGGCCTCGTGGCCGAAGGGAGCGGGATTCGGGGGAAGCGCCGGATGGCCGCCCTGGCGCATCATCTTGGCGTCGGTGGCGCACGTGAGGGCGCCCGTAACGCGCAGCAGCACCTCCCCGGGGCCGGGCACGGGCACGGGCACCTCCTCGAGGCGCAGGTCGTCGGGGCCGTGCAGCACGAGGGCGCGCATGGCGGCCGACGGTACCAGCCCGGTACCCTGCGACCCGATGTCCGAACCCGGCATGAGCGCGGTGCCCGCCCGCTATCCCGACCACCTGCGCCAGCAGGTGGACGACTACCTCGACGGGCTCTGGTTCAACGCGGCCGACGCGCAGCAGGCCGAGGAGGCCCGGGGCACCGAGGGCCTGGTGGCTGCCATGCGCTACTCGCTGCTCGCCCGCGGAAAGCGCATCCGCCCGGTGCTCGCGCTCTCCACGGCGGAGGCGCTGGGGTGCGATCCGTCCGATCTCATGCCCTCGGCGGCCGCGATCGAGCTGATCCACACCTACTCGCTCATCCACGACGACCTGCCCGCGATGGACGACGACGACCTGCGCCGGGGGGTACCCACGTGCCACGTGGTGTACGGGGACGACGTCGCGATACTCGCCGGCGACGCCCTGTTCGCCGAGGCCATGCGGCTGGTGTGCGAGGAGCAGGGCGGCGGCCCGGCCGTGCAGGTGGGGATCCTGCGCGAGCTCAGCCGCGCCACGGGCGTGGCGGGCATGGTGGGCGGCCAGTACCTCGACCTCACCGGCGCGGGCGCGGGCGGCCCCGGGGCCCTCGCGGCCATGCACGCCCTCAAGACCGGGCGGCTCATGGCCGTGTCGGTGCACATCGCGCTGGTGCTGGCACCCCCGCCCCCGGAGCAGGACGCCATCTACCGGGCGTTCGCGCGCGAGGTCGGGCTGCTCTTCCAGATCGTGGACGACATCCTCGACGTGGCGGGGTCGGAGGCCGAGATGGGCAAGGCCGTGGGCGCCGACGAGCGCATGGGCAAGGTCACCTACACGAGCCTCCACGGCATGGACCGGGCCCGCGAGTTGGCCGCCGAATCGCGCGGGCGCGCAATGGCGCTGCTGGATGGCCTGCCCGGCCCGGTGGACGACCTGGCCGCCATCGCCGACACGGCGTTCGCCCGGCAGGGCTAGCCGCCCGGGCCCCGGCGCCGCCCCCGCGGATGTCGGGCACGGCGCTGCGCCGGTGGGTGGGTTAGCGTTCCGTCGCCCGTTCCGTACTTATCCCAGGAGCCCAGCGTGTCGCGACGACCCATTGCCCTCGAGCTCGGCATGGCCACGTACCTCGCCAGGAAGAGGCTGCTCGAGCGCAAGGAGCGCTTTCCATTCACGCTGATGCTCGAGCCCCTCGAGCTCTGCAACCTCGCCTGCACCGGTTGCGGTCGCATCCAGGAGTACAAGGACGTCTTCCACAAGCGGCTCACGGTGGAGGAGTGCCTGCGCGTGGCCGACGAGTGCGGCGCGCCCATCGTGAACATCCCGGGCGGCGAGCCGCTGATCCACAAGCAGATCGACGAGATCGTGCACGGCATCATCGATCAGGGCCGCTTCGTGTACCTGTGCACGAACGGGATCCTCATGAACAGGGCGTTCGACCGCATCGAGCCGTCGAAGCGCTTCGCCTTCGTCGTGCACATCGACGGCATGGAGTCGGTGCACGACCACGCGGTGGACCGCCGCGGCGTCTTCAAGAAGGCCACGGCCCACATGCGCGAGGCCATCGCGCGCGGCTACCGCGTGTGCACCAACACCACGATCTTCCGCGGCACGCCGGCCGAGGAGTACGTGGAGCTGTTCACCTACCTCGAGGACATGGGCGTGGAGGGGTGCATCACGTCCCCGGGCTACGACTACGAGTCGGTCACCCACGATCGCGAGCAGTTCCTTGCCCGCACCGAGGCCCAGGCCCTCTACAGCGAGGTGCACGAGCGCTGCGACGGACTGGACATCCCCTTCTACAACAACCCCCTCTTCCACGAGTTCCTGCAGGGCAAGCGCGACTACCGCTGCTCGGCATGGAGCATGCCGACCTACACGGTGGAGGGCTGGCGCTCGCCCTGCTACCTGCTGGCCGACAGGCATGTGGGCAGCATCCGCGAGCTGTTCGAGGACACCGACTGGGACAAGTACGGCACCGACCGTGACCCGCGATGCGCGAACTGCCTCATGCACTGCGGCTACGAGGCCTCGACGATCCTCGAGGCCATGTCGAGCCCCAAGGATCTGCTCGCGCTCGCGCGCGGGTGATCCGACGGGGCGCCGGCGATGGGTGGCGGTGTGCTCGCGCTCATGTGCGCCGTGCCGGCCGAGGAGCGCATGCTGCGCCGCTTCGCGGGGCCGGGGGTGCGGGTGATCGTCACCGGCATGGGCGCCGGGCCCGCGGAGGCACGGGCCGATGAGGCGATCGCGGGCGGGGTGACGGCCGCGATCTCGGTGGGCTTCTGCGGCGCGCTCGACCCCGCGCTCGAGCGCGGCGACGTGGTGGTTCCGGCCACCGTGCGCGATGCCACCACGGGCGACGCCTGGCACTGCGATGCGGATCTCGCCCGCGGGGCGGGGGCGCAGGGTGGCACGCTGGTCACCACTGACCGGGTGGTGTCGCTCCCCGTCGAGCGCAGCGCGCTCAGCGGCCTCGCGGTGGACATGGAGAGCGCGGGCACCGCACGCGCCTGTGCGCGCGCGGGAATCCCCTTCGCCGCCATCCGCGCGGTCACCGACCGCGCGGACGACGTGCTGCCCGACCTGCATGGCGTGGTGGATGGGCGCGGCGACGTGCACGCCATGCGCGTGCTCGGGCGCATGGCGTCGCGGCCGTCCGAGATCGCGGCGTGGATTCGCCTCGCGCGCGGCGCGCGCTCGGCGCGGCGAGGGCTCCTGCCTGCCGTGCAGGCAGCGCTCGGGGGCACCGCATGAGGCGGGCACTCGTCACCGGGGCCACCGGGTTCATCGGATCGCACGTGGCAATGCACCTGCGCGACCGCGGGTTCGAGGTGCGCGGACTCGTGCGCCCGGGCGGCACGCCCGGCGGCGCGCTTCCCGATGGCATCGAGCCCGCGCACGCCGACGTGCGCGACCTCGATGCCGTGCGCCGGGCGGCCGACGGCACCGACGCCATCTTCCACGCGGCCGCCATCCACACGCTCAGCCGCCGCCGGGCGGCCGAGGTGCACGCGGTGAACGTGGGCGGCACGCAGGTGATGATCGACACCGCCCTCGCCGCCGGCATCCCCATGGTGCATACCTCGTCGGTGGCCACCATCGGCATCCCGGGCGACGGCACGCACGGCGATGAGGAGACCCTGCAGCCGTCAGCGCAGGTGATCGGCGCCTACAGGCGATCGAAGGTGGAGGCCGAGTCGCTGGTGCGCCGCGCCGTGGCCCGGGGGCTCGAGGGCTACGTGGTCAATCCATCGGCGCCCATCGGCCCTGGTGATCACCGCCCCACCCCCACCGGGCATCTCATCGTCGATGCACTCGCCGGACGCATCGCGGCATACGTGGACACCGGCCTGAACATCGTGGATGTCCGCGACGTGGCCGCGGGGCACCTGCTGGCCCTCGAGCGCGGGGTGCCCGGGCGCCGGTACATCCTCGGCAACGCGTGGGGCAACATGACGTTGGGGGAGATCCTCGCCATGGTGCACCGGGCGGGCGGCCCGCCACCTCCCGGGAGGCGCATCCCCCACGCCGTGGCCATCGCCGCGGCCGCCCTGGACGAACTGGTGGAAGGGCGCCTGCTGGGGCGTGAGCCGCGTGCGCCGCTGGACGGCGCGCTGCTCGCGCGCACGCGCATGTTCGTCTCGCCGCAGCGGGCGATCACCGAGCTCGGCCTGCCCCAATCGGACCCGGGCACGGCGATGGCCGACGCCGTGGGGTGGCTGCGCGAGCGCGCCGGGGCGCGTGGCATGGTGACGGCATGAGCAGCAGCCTCACCCAGGGGGAGCTGCGCGCCGCGGCGCGCATCGCGGCCGATCGCGGCGCCCAGCACCTGCGCGGCCTGCAGGATCCCTCGGGGTTCTGGTGGGGTGAGCTGGAGTCCAACGCGTCCATCACCGCCGAGCAGCTCTTCCTGCTCGAGGCACTGGGCCGCGCCACCGAGGACGACCGCCGCGAGATCGCCGCCGAGCTGCTGGCCACCCAGGTGGACGACGGTGGCTGGCCCGTGTGGCACGGCGCCGCGGGCGACCTGTCGGTGACCGTGGAGGCCTGGTACGCGCTGCGGCTGGCCGGGGTGCCGGCCGAGTCGGAGCCCATGCGCCGCGCGCGCGACCGAATCCTGTTGCTCGGCGGCGCCAACAAGGCCCGCTTCTTCACGCGCCTGTGGCTGGCGGTGCTCGGCAAGTACCCGTGGGAGTCGCTGCCGGCGGCGGCGCCCGAGCTGATGCTGCTGCCCCCGCGCGCCCCGCTGTCGGTGTACCGCTTCGCATCGTGGGCACGCGGCACATTCGTGCCGATGCTGGTGGTGCTGTCGCGCAACCCCACGTTCACCCAGCAGCCGTCGGTGGAGGAGATTTTCGCCGAGGCGCCCGGCAGCGTGGAGGGGCCGCCGCCGCGCACGCCGGGGCCGCTCACGTCGACGATGCGGCGCATGATGCCGCTGGCACGTGCCTACAACCGACGTCCGCTTGCATCGGTGCGCCGGGCATCCGAGCGCCGCATCCGCAGCTGGATCCTCGACCGCCAGGAGGTCGATGGCTCATGGGCGGGCATCCAGCCGCCGTGGGTGTACTCCATCATCGCGCTGCGCGCGCTCGGCATGCCGCTGGATCACCCCGTGATCGAGCGCGCGCTCGACGGCTTCTCCACCTTCGCGCTACGGCGTGACGGGTGCCTGCGCATCCAGTCGTGCATCTCGCCCGTGTGGGACACCTGCCTGGCGGCCATCGCCATCCACGACTCCGGCACGGCCGGCGACGACGACTCCATCGACCGGGCGCGCGACTGGCTGCTGACCCGCGAGATCACCCGCGAGGGAGACTGGCGGCGCATCCCGCGGCGGGGCGAGGCCGGCGGGTGGGCCTTCGAGTTCCACAACGAGTGGTACCCCGACACCGACGACACCGCCGAGGTGCTGCTGGCGCTGCTGAAGGCCGGGGTGCCCCCCGACGACGGCGCGGTGCAGCGCGCGGTGGAGTGGCTTCTCGCCATGCAGAGCAAGGGGGGCGGCTGGGGCGCGTTCGACGTGGACAACACCAGCACGCTCGTGGGGCAGTTCCCCGTATGCGATTTCGGCGAGGTGATCGACCCGCCTACCGAGGACGTCACCGCGCACGTGCTGGAGGCCCTGGTGCACTGCCGGGTTCCCGTCGGCCACCCGGCCGTGCGCGCAGGGCTGCGCTACCTGCGCGACACCCAGCGCGACGACGGGTCGTGGTGGGGGCGCTGGGGCGTGAACCACGTCTACGGCACCGGCGCGGTGCTGCCCGCGCTCGAGGCCTGCGGCGTGGACATGTCCGAGCCGTGGGTGCGGCGCGCAGTCGACTGGCTCTGCGCGTGCCAGAACGACGACGGCGGCTGGGGCGAGGACATCGAGAGCTACCGCGACCCCGCGCTGGCCGGCGTGGGCCCCTCCACGGCGTCGCAGACCGCCTGGGCCCTGCTGGGCCTCATGGCCGCCGACCCCGGCAGCGCGCCGATCGACGCCGGCATCGCGTGGCTGGTGCGCGCGCAGGCGGCCGACGGCGGCTGGGACGAGGACGCCTTCACCGGCACGGGATTCCCGCTCGACTTCATGATCAAGTATCACTACTACCGCCTCTACTTCCCGGTGATGGCCCTGGGGCGGTACGCGGCGTGAGCACCGGCGAGGCCCGCGCCCGGGCCGCCGACATCACGCGCGAGCACGACGAGAACTTCCCCGTCGCGTTCATGCTCGCGCCGCGCGGCGTGCGTGACGACATGCGGGCCGTCTACGCCTACTGCCGTGTCACGGACGACATCGGGGACGCCGGCGTGGCCACGCACGACGAGCGACTCGCCGCCCTCGACGCCTGGGAGGCCGGGCTGCACGCGGCACTGGACGACCGCGGGGATGACCCGGTGCTCATCGCGCTGGCCGACGTCATCCGCCGCCGTCGCCTTCCCGTGGAGCAGTTCGAGCGGCTGGTGGAGGCCAATCGCATCGACCAGCGCGTGAGCCGCTGGGACACCCACGAGGACCTGCTCTGGTACTGCGCGCACTCGGCCACGCCCGTGGGCCGCATGGTGCTGGGGGTGCTGGGCATCGGTGATGCGCGTCGGATGGCGTTGTCGGACGCCACATGCGAGGGTCTGCAGCTCGTGAACCTCTGGCAGGACATCCGGCGCGACCTCGACGAGCGCGACCGCGTGTACCTGCCGCGCGAGGACATGGACCTGTTCGGCGTGACGGTGGATGACCTGCGGGCGCCCGCGGCATCGGCCGCGCTGCGCGAGCTGGTGCGCATGGAGGTGGGCCGCGCCCGCGCGCGCCTGGTGCAGGGTGCCCCGCTGCGCGGCATGGTGCCCCGGCGCGTGCGCCATGACATCGCCATGTTCACGGCCGGTGGCCTGTGGGTGTGCGACTCCATCGCAGGCCAGGACTTCGACACCATCGCGGCCCGCCCGGCGCCCGGCGCCCGCGGGCGCGCCGGAATGGCGGTGGGCGTGGCGTGGCGCATGCTGCGCGGGGGCCGCGCATGAGGGTGGACGAGGCCTATGGGCGCTGCACGCAGATCACGCGCGATGAGGCCCGCAACTTCTACTTCGGGTTCATCCTGCTGCCGCGTGAGCGCCGCCGGGGCATCCACGCCCTCTACGCCTTCAGCCGGCTCTGCGACGACTCCGTGGACGGCGCCGAGACCACCACCGAGAGGTTGGCGGCGGTCGCCGCGCGGCGGCGCGACGTGGACCGCGCCTACGCGGGCTCGGTGCCGGCGGACGACCCCGTGCTCATCGCCCTGGCAGATGCCATCAGGCGGTTCGGCATCCCCCGCGCGCCCATGGACGCCCTGGTGGACGGCGTGGAGATGGACCTCGGCACCAACCGCTACGCCGACTGGCCGGCGCTCAAGACCTACTGCGACCGCGTGGCGGGCGCAGTGGGGGTGCTGTCGCTGCACGTGTTCGGGTTCCGCGACCCCGCCGCCGTGGGCCACGCCGAGGATCTCGGGGTGGCCATGCAGGTGGTGAACATCATGCGGGACGTGCAGGAGGACTCCCTGCGTGACCGCATCTACCTGCCGGCCGACGAGATGGCCGCGCACGGAGTGGCCGTGGCCGACATCATGAGCGACCGCATGACCCCGGGAATGCGGGAGCTGATGCAGCAGCAGGCGCGGCGCGCGGACGACTACTTCGCGAGCGGGCACATGCTGCTGCCCGTGCTCGACCTGCGCGCGCGCATGTGCGTGCAGATGCTCGCGGGGCTTTACGAGGAGATCCTCGCCCGGCTCGCCGCGCGGGGCTTCGACTACACGCAGGGGCGGGTGTCGCTGCCGGGTCGCCGCAAGGCGTCGCTGATGCTGCGCTCGGTGGTGCGCGCCCTCGCCACGAGGCGACGGTGAGCCTGCGCGGCATGCGCGTGGCCGTGGCGGGCGGCGGGCTCGCCGGCATCGCCGCCGCGGTGGAGGCCGCCGGGCGGGGGGCGCGCGTGAGCCTGGTCGAGCGCCGGCCGTTCCTCGGCGGCAAGGCGTTCTCGTTCACCGAACCCGGCAGCGGGGTGGAGATCGACAATGGCCAGCACGTGCACCTGGGCTGCTGCACGGCATACCTCGCGCTGCTGGGTCGCGTCGGCTCGCTCGGCCTCACGGCCATGCAACCCATGCTGCACGTGGACGTGCGCGACCGCGCGGGCACCCACGGCGTGCTCACCGCCACGCACCTCCCCCCTCCCCTGCACATGGGGCCCGCCTTCGGCCGGTACGCGCTGCTCACCCGCGCCGAGCGGCTGCGCGCCCTGCGCGCGCTCACGGCCATCGCCGCCCTGGGCCCCCGGGGACGCGACGGGCTCGACGGCATCACCTTCGGCGAGTGGCTGCGCGCCCACGGCCAGCGCGACGCCGCCATCGAGCGGTTCTGGGACGTGGTGATCCTCCCCACCTGCAACGACCGATCCGATCGCACCTCGGCGGCGCTCGCGGCGTTCGTCATCACCGAGGGACTCATGCGCACGGCCGGTGGCGCGTCCATCGGCTGGGCGCTGGTGGGGCTCTCGCACCTGGTCGACCCCCCGACGCGCCGCCTGCTCGCGGGCTCGGGCGGACAGGTGGTCACCGGCAGGGCCGTCACGGGGGCGGATGCCGGAGGGATCGACCTCGACGACGGCACCCGCATCGACGCCGACGCCGTGGTGATCGCCCTGCCGCCGGGCCGCGCGCACGCCACGGCGCCCGCGGCCCTGCCGGCCGACCCCGGGCTCGGGGAGTCGCCCATCGTGAACGTGCACCTGTGGTACGACCGCCCGGTGCTCGACCGGCCGATCCTCGCCGTGGTGGACAGCCCGGTGCAGTGGATGTTCGACCGCACGGCGATCACGGGCGAGGGAGCGCCCGGGCAGCACGTGGCGCTGTCGCTATCCGCCGCGCGGGCCGAGATGGGCGTGCCGCGCGCTGACCTGGCCGAGGCCATGGACGCCGAGGTGCGGACCCTGCTGCCAGGCGCACGCGGCGCGGCGCTGACGCGGTGGGCGGTGACCAAGGATGCCCGCGCCACCTTCGCGCCCGCGCCCGGGCAGGCCGCGCGCCGCCCGAGCGCCCGCACGCCGGTGGAGGGCCTGGTGCTCGCCGGCACCTGGACGGCCACCGGGTGGCCGGCCACCATGGAGGGGGCCGTGCGCAGCGGCATCATGGCCGTGGACGAGATCGCGGCGCAGGTGGCCGGGCACGCGAAGTGATGCGGGTGCTCGGGGAGTCCGGGACGGTCTGCCTGCGCGTGGGCATAGCTCCGTGGTCGCACGGGCGGTGCGGTCATCGTCGACCAGCCTGCCCGTGCGCGCCGCAGCCGTGGCCTATCCTCCCGCCGTCGCCGCGATTGTCGTGGCGACGGGGCAGCATTTCATCGCGGACATCGCGCGGAGCCACGCTGGTCCTTCCCGCTTGGGCGATCGCACGTCTCATCACCGGCGCGCGACGCACCACCCGCGAAACGCGCTGACGTGCACGCCCCGGTACCATCGCACGAGCTGACGGATGACTGGCACCAGCAGGCCTTCTGACAGGGACCCCACGCCCGCTCGGGATCGACGGGAACGGCCAGGCTCGCGATCCGGTGGACGCTCCTCCTCACGGCGCGACCCCGGTGAGCGGCGGGACCGCCCGCGGCAGCCGCGCCGCGCCCCGGGAAGGCGCATGCGTGCCATCGCCTTCAGCGCAGGGGCGGTGCTGGTCATCCTTGTGATCCTGCTCATCGCCGGTGGCGGTGGTGGAACGGCACCGGGCACCACGGTGGCCGGCGTGGACATGGGGGGCGATGAGGCACAGGTGAGGGCCGCCGTCACCAAGCGCGCCATGGACCTGCTGCGGCGCCGGGTGCCGTTGCAGGCAGGTGGCGGCACCGTGGCAACGGTGCGGCTCGCGGACATCGGCGCCACCGTTGACGTGGACGCGGCGATCCGCGAGGCGCAGGAATCGTCGCCCAACCGCCTTGTGCGGGGCCTCAAGGCGGTCACCGGGCAGTCGGCCAATGAGGTACCCCTGCGCGCGATATACCGCAGGGGGGCGCTGGGCGGATGGGTGGCGGCCGTGAGCGACAACATCGACCGCCCCGAGCGCGACGCCGCCGTGCTGGTGCGCGGCACCGACTTCACGGTCAACCCGGCCGAGGATGGCCGCCTGCTCGATCGCACGGCGCTCTCAGCCGCGGTATCGGGCGACCTCTCCACGCTGCCCGCGACGATCACCCTGCCCCTGCGCACCACGGGGCCGGCGCTCTCAACCGAGGCGGCGCGGCAGCAGGTGGCGCAGGCCGGCGAGGTCATCCGGCGCGGTACCGACGTGGTGGTCGATGGCCTCCGGGCCGCGCTGCCGCCCGGGGACGTCGCCCGCGCGATGCGCTTCACGCCCGAGGGCCTGCGCATTGCCGCGTCGACGCTGCGCCGGCCGCTGCTCGTGGCATATCCGGCCGGGTCGGTGGTGCCGCGCCCAGCCCGTTATGACATCCGGGGCAAGCGCGCGATCGTGGTGCCGTCGAGGAGCGGGCGGCTCGTGGATGCCCGGCGGGTGGCCGACGGCCTCATGGGGGAGGACCGTCCCGTGGAGTCGGCCTTCGTGGACGTGACCCCCGTGTTCACGACCGAGAAGGCCAGGTCGCTCGGCATCAAGGAGGAGGTGGGCTCGTACACGACGCCCTACTCGCCGGGCGAGGCACGGGTCACCAACATCCGGCGGGCGAGCAAGATCCTGAACGGCACCATCATCCCGGCCGGGCGCTCGCTATCGCTCAATGCCGTGCTCGGGCGCCGCACCGAGGCGCGGGGCTTCGTGGCCGCGCCGATGGTGGCGGACGGCCTCTACGTGGATGCCGTGGGCGGCGGCGTGTCCCAGGTGGCCACGACGCTCTTCAACGCCGCGTTCTTCGCGGGCTTCGAGCTCAACGATCACACTGCGCACCAGCTCTACATCTACCGCTACCCGGAGGGCCGCGAGGCCACCCTGTCGTGGCCGACGCCCGACCTGAAGATCACCAACAACTGGGACGCCGCAGCCCTCGTGCGGGTCACGAACGCCGCCGACAGCATCACGATCGCCCTCTACTCGACCTCGTTCGACCGCAAGGTCGAGAGCGAGACGAGCGAGCGCTTCGAGTTCACCAAGCCGGTGGAGAGGCGGGTGGCGAGCCCGGACGTCACCCAGGGCGAGGTGCTCTACAGCGAGGGCAGTGAGGGCTTCAGCGTGCGGATCACCCGCAAGGTGCTCAAGGGCTCCGAACTCGTGAGCGATGACGTGTTCACGACCGTGTACCTCGCGCCGCCGAAGGTGATCCTCGTGCCCGAGGGCACCCCCGGCGCCGAGACCCCGGTGTCGCCCGGCTGACCTAGCCTCCGGAGGCGTCCTCGCGGCGCCGCTGCACCTCGTCCACGCCGTGATCGTCGGGCAGGCCGAGCGCGCGGTTGATCGCCTGCAGGGGGGTGATGCCGAGCTCCACGGCGTTGGCGCCGGTGCGGGCCGCCGGGGAGACCCTCGCGGGCTCCGAGGCATCCACGCGACGGCGCTCCATGTCCTGCGCCCACGGCTCGGCGAGCACCGGCCAGCGCGCGAGCACGGCCGCCCAGCGGGCTTCGCGCCCGGCTGCGCCCGTGGGCGCGCCCCGTCCCGGCGTGTATTCGGCCATCACCTGCACCCCTCGGGCGTTGCCGCGCGCGACGCACGCGGCGCGCGTACACTCGCCGAACCTTAAGGCATGGCGGAGGGAGTCGCGGTGGCGGGAAGGGGACAGGCAATCGACGCGCTTCAGCAGGAGGGCGTCACCTACCCGCCTCCCGCGGGAATGGCCCCATACGCGGTGCTGGGCAGCTCCGCCGTGTACGCCCGCGCCGAGGCCGATCCCATCGGATGGTGGGAGGAGCAGGCGCACCGCCTGCAGTGGGATTCTCCATGGGACGTCGCGCTCGACGAGTCCGACGCGCCCTTCTACCGGTGGTTCACCGGCGGCACCCTCAACGTGGCCGCCAACTGCCTCGATCGCCACCTGCCCGAGCGCGGGGACCGCGCGGCCTTCCACTGGGAGGGCGAGCCCGGCGACCGGCAGAGCATTACCTACGCCGAGTTGCACGAACGCGTGTGCAGGTTCGCCAATGCGCTGGAGGACCTCGGGGTGGGGCGCGGTGGGCGCGTGGCCATCTACATGGGGATGATCCTCGAGTTGCCGATCGCCATGCTCGCGTGCGCGCGCCTCGGCGCCGCCCACACGGTGGTGTTCGGCGGGTTCTCGGCCGAGGCCCTGCGCGACCGCATGGAGGACTTCCGGGCCACGGTGCTGGTGACCCAGGATCACTCGTTCCGCGCAGGCAAGCACGTCCCGCTCAAGGCGAACTCCGACGACGCGCTGGCGCAGGTTCCCGGCGTGAGGCACTGCGTGGTGGCGCGTCGAAGCGGTGAGCCGGTGGAGTGGACCGACGGCCGCGACCTGTGGTTCCAGGACATCGAGGACGCCGCCGACCCCCACCGCCCGGCCGAGCCCATGGACGCCGAGCAGATGCTCTTCGCGCTCTACACGTCCGGCACCACCGGTAAGCCCAAGGGAATCGTGCACACCACCGGGGGATACCTCACCGGCGCGGCGTCCACGCATCGCACGGTATTCGACCTGCGCGATGACGACATCTACTGGTGCGCGGCCGACATCGGGTGGGTCACCGGCCACTCCTACATCGTGTACGGACCCCTGGCCAACGGCGCCACGAGCGTGATGTACGAGGGGGCACCGGCGTTCCCGTCGCACAACCGCATCTGGGAGATCGCCGAGCGCTACCGCGTGTCGATCCTCTACACGGCGCCCACGGCGATACGCACATACATGAAGTGGGGCGACAGCTTCCCGCAGGTGCACGACCTCTCGCGCATCCGGGTACTCGGCAGCGTCGGCGAGCCCATCAACCCCGAGGCCTGGGAGTGGTACCGCGACCACATCGGCGGCGGCACGGCCCCCGTCGTGGACACCTGGTGGCAAACCGAGACCGGGAGCATCATGATCAGCCCGCTGCCGGCCATCACCACGCTCAAGCCCGGCTCGGCATCGCGCCCCATGCCGGGCATCTCGGCGCGCGTGGTGGGAGAGGATGGAGAGGACGTGCCGCGCGGGCAGGGGGGCTACCTGGTGATCGACCGCCCGTGGCCCTCGATGCTGCGCACGATCCTCGGTGATGACGACCGCTACGTGGAGACCTACTGGAGCCGGTTCCCGGGCCTCTACCTGGCGGGCGACGGCTGCCGCATCGACGACGACGGCGACTTCTGGCTGCTCGGGCGCATCGACGACGTCATGAACGTGTCGGGGCATCGCCTCTCCACGATCGAGGTGGAGAGCGCGCTGGTGGACCACGCTGCCGTGGCCGAGGCCGCCGTCGTGGGCCGGGCCGATGAGGTGACTGGAGAGGCCATCGCGGCCTTCGTGACGCTGCGCGACGGGGTGGCGGGAGACGACGCGCTCATCGCCGAACTGCGCGACCACGTGGCCAAGCAGATCGGCCCCATCGCCAAGCCGGCGTCCATCGTGCTCACGCCCGACCTGCCCAAGACCCGCTCGGGGAAGATCATGCGGCGGCTCCTGCGCGATGTGTCCGAGCACCGCAAGCTCGGCGACGTGACCACCCTCGCCAACGAGGAGATCGTCACCGAGATCGCCGAGCTCGCGGTGACGAACCCGCACGAGGAGGACTAGCCCGGGCCATCCCCCAGGCAGGGGGGCAGCGCCTGGCCCACCGCCTTCAGCCGCTCGACGGCATGGGACCGGGCCGCACGCACGGCGTCGCGCGCGGGGGTCATCCGGTGGGCCTCGGCGTACCAGGCGATGACCCCCTCGAGCGACAGGGCGAGGGCGAGGCGGTCGTCGGCGTCGCCCGACTCCGACTGGTCCATCGCGGCGCACAGGCCGGCCAGCACCAGTGTTCCCGCCGCCGGGGATCCCTTCACGAGCGGCACCGGGCCAACCGACGACTTCGAGATCCCGGCCCTCACCCGCGTGAGTCCGCGATCACCCGACCAGGCGCACAACCGCACGGGGACCACGCCCTGGGTGCGCGTGGCCACGCGCACGGCTCCCTCGGGCACCCTGCCATCGGAGCTCCGGGACACCGCGGTGGCGAGCTCGCGAATGCGATCAGCCGCAGGTCGCACCTCGGCCTCGTGCGTGCGGTGGATGCCCCATGCGAGCAGGCCCAGCGTGAGGTCGAGCCGGTCGGCCTGCTGCGGTCGCCCGCTGCCGCGCCCCGGCCACCACCGCACGCCCGCCAGCCCCGGACCGGGGAAGTCCACGTCGATGCGCGGCGTGGAATCGCGCTTCAACATGCAAAAACCCCTGCGCGAAGCCATTTTTCATGCCCGCCGACGGGGATGCGTCCGGGTGCGTTGGTACCGTCACCGGCACTTCGCAGCGATCGCTGCAGCCTCCGTCCGGAGATCACCGAAGCGAGGAGACCCATGACCAAGGCCGACTTCGTCAAGCGCGTCGCGCGTGCAGCCGACCTCACCAACGACCAGGCAACCCGTGCAGTGCAGGCGGTCCTGGACGAGATCGAGCTCGCGCTCAAGGCCGGAGACGAGGTGCAGTTCTCCGGCTTCGGCAAGTTCTCGGTGTCGCACCGCGCCGCACGCGAGGGCGTTGACCCCCGGAACCCCGGCAGGAAGATCCACATCCCGGCGCGCAAGGTGCCCCGCTTCCAGGCGGGCGCACAGCTCAAGCGCTCGACGGCCGGATAGCCGATCCTCATGTCCACCCGGCGGGCCCCCCGCGGGTCCGCCGGGTGGACGATGCATGAGCCGGAGGCGGGATTCGAACCCGCACGCCCCGAGGGACCGGGGATTTTAAGTCCCCCGCGTCTACCAGTTCCGCCACTCCGGCACGCCGTCGAGGGCACGAGGTCAGCGCCCGAAGGTCGCGGCGCCCGGCGTGCGATCCACCGACGCCATGCGGGTGTCCTCCACGCGCCGTGCCCAGTCCTCGGGTAACAGCGGCCAGCGGTTGAGCACCTGCTCGAACCGTATGTGCCGCGTGTTCTCGCCCTTCGAGAAGATCATGCGACGGTCGTCGGTCGGGTCCTCGGTGCGCGCGAGGGCATCGGCGAGGCCGTCCACCGCGTTCACGGCGTCCTCATGCGCCACTGCGTCTGCTCTCGGCTCGGTGCCCATGGCGGCAGTCTATTCGCCCGCGCGCGGTCCCGAGGAATTCCACTCCAGCGCGATGCCGTCGAGGATGTCGCGCTCGGACACCACGATCTTGTCGGCTTCGAGGGCCTCCAGGGCCCCGCAAAGGATCGCCAGCCCCGGTACGATGACGTTGGCGCGATCGGGGTGCAGTCCCGCCACGGCCCGACGGTCGGCATCGTCCATCGCCGCGAGCCGCGACAGCACGGCCTCTGCCTGATCGCGAGTGATCACCATGCCATGCACCTCGTCGGGGTCGTACCCGCCGTCGAGGATCGCCGCCGCCGTGGTGATGGTTCCCGCCACGCCCAGCAGCGGGCCCGCGGCCGGGAACGCCCCCGCGGCCTCGTGCACCAGCGCGCGGGCCACCGCGCGCACCGCTATCACGTCGCCCGGTGGCGGGGGATCCGCGCAGATCATCTCCCCCTGGCGGTTCACCCCGAGGGGCAGGCTCACGGCATGGCGCGCACCGGACTCATCGCCCTGCACCACCTCGGTGCTGCCGCCGCCGATGTCGAGCATTCGGCAGGGCGATGAACCATCCGCCAGCGCCAGGCGGGCGCCCGCGAAGGCCAGCGCGGCCTCGCGACGGCCGTCCACCACCTCGAGGTCCGCGCCGAGCCGGTCGCGCACCAGCGCCACGACGTGGCCGCGGTTGGGCGCGTCGCGCACGGCCGAGGTGCCGACCGCCACCACGGGCGGCGACCCAGCCGCGGCGATGCGCGCCGCGAAGGCATCCAGGCATGCGCCGAGCCGCTCCAGCGCCTCGGGCGTCAACGATCCATCGGGCGCCGCGCCGCGCCGGAGGCCGGTGAGCGTGGTGACCCTCTCCCCAGCGGCGCCGTCCGGCCCGATCGCCTCGAGCAGCAGCAGCCTCGTGGAGTTGGAGCCGACGTCCACGACGGCGGCCCGCACGGCTACCGGCCGCGGTACTTCACGAGGGCGCGCACGCCCGCGAGCCAGCCCAGCGGACCGCGAATCTCCTTGATGGCCGCCAGCGCGTGGCCGCTGATCACCTGCAGCTCAGCAACCCTCAGGCGCAGGCGCTCAATCTCGGCCGACAGCTCCCTGGCGCCTTCCTCGGCCTTCGCAATGCCATCCTCGATCTGCCCGGCGCTCGCGCTGATACCCGCGAGTATCGGCGACATGCGCATGATCGCCGCACCCACGCGGCGCTTCAGCCTCAGGCCGCGCACGATCGCATACGCAAGCCCGAGGGCGAGGAGGATGATGAGCGCGATGGCCGACCCGGTGATTGTCCAGCTGTTCCAGCCCATGGACCGGGACACTACCGCCATGCACCTCAACCGGGTCGCCGCCACGGGGGCCGCCCACGACGGCCTCCGCGCGCTGGGGCACGGGACGACGGCGCGCCTCACGGTGCTGACGGGCGACTGCCTCGGTCACCCGGGACGCCCGGCGGTGGGCGTGCGCATGGGGCCCGAGGCGGTGACGGTGGGCGGGCCGATGGCGCCCGCCGCGACGGGCGCCATCGGCCCGGGGCCCGGTGCTGGCTAGGGTGGAGGCAATGGGGGTTCCACCGCTCACCGACCGCCGACTGGCATTCGTGCTCGGGAAGGGCGGTGCGGGCAAGACGGCCGTCGCGGCCGCCTTGGCGCTGGGCCTCGCGGACGCTGGCCATCGCACGCTGCTGGTGGAAGTGGGCGCCGAGACCCGCACCGAGGCGCTGTTCGGCACGGCCCCGTCGCTTGCCGACCCCGTGGAGGTGCGCCCGGGCCTGTCCGCGCTCACGGTCGACGCCGAGCTGGCCACGCAGGAGTACCTCGGCATCCAGTTGAAGGTGAGGCCCCTCGTGGAGATGATGGCCCGCAGCCGCGCGTTCCATCAGGTGACCCAGGCCGCGCCGGGGCTGGCTGAGCTGGTGACGCTCGGGAAGATCTGGGACCTCGCAACCACCGTGCGCGATGGCGCGCCCGTGTGGGATCGCCTGGTGGTGGACTCCCCCGCGACCGGGCATGGCATCGCGCTGCTCGAGGCCGCGGGCAACGCGCGCGCCCTCGCCGGGTCGGGCCCCATCAAGGACCAGGCCGAGGCGATCGAGAAGGTGGTGCGCCACCCCGCCGCCACGGGCATCGCCGTGGTGGCCACGCCCGAGGACCTGGCCGTGACGGAGGCGGTGGAGGCCGTGCAGGCGCTCCGCGCGCGTTCGATGCCGGTGACGTGCGCCGTGGCCAACGCGGTGCGGCGGTCGCTGTTCACCGACGCCGATGTCCAGGCACTCGGCGCGGTGCGTGCCGACCCGGCGACGGGCGACGCCGAGCGCGCCGCCGCGCAGGCGGCAATCGCCGTGGCCGAGGGCGCACGCCACGACGACCGCGAGGTGGAGGTGCTCGCACGCGACTCCGCGTTGCCGGTGGCCGTCCTGCCGCTGGTCCCCGACCTCGCACCCGGGTCAGGCGGGCTCGAGGTGCTTTCTGCGGCGCTGATGCGCGACCCCGCCGTGAGGGGCGCCGCGTGAGCGACACGTTCGACCTCGTGCAGCTGCTGGAGGGACGCCGCGTGGTGGTGGTGGCCGGCGCAGGGGGCGTGGGCAAGACCACGGTGTCGGCGGCCCTGGCCCTCGGGCTCGCCGCCCGCGGGGCACGCGTGGCGGTGGTCACCATCGACCCGGCACGGCGCCTGGCCAGCGCCCTGGGGATCCACCACCTGGGCGACACCCCGCATCGCGTGGACCCGTCGCGGGTGGAGGCCGCGGGCATGCGCATGCAGGGGACGCTCGACGCCCTGCAGCTCGACCCGCAGGCCACCTTCGACCGCCTCGTGGCGCGCGAGGCGCCCGACGAGGCCGCCCGAAAGAAGATCCTGCGCAATCGCGTCTACCGGCATCTGTCCACGGGCGTGGCCGGCGCGCAGGAGTTCATGGCGGTGGAGCGCCTGCACGAGCTCGTGGACTCGGGCGACTACGACGTCGTGGTGCTGGACACCCCGCCGGCGCGCAATGCCCTGGACTTCCTCGACGCCCCCGAGCGCATGACGCGCTTCGTCCAGGGCCGGGGCCTGCGGCTGCTGCTTGGCCCGCGCGCGGGCGCGGGGCGCACCGGATGGCGCGCGCTGCAGGCCGGTGGACACATGGTGATGTCCGTCGTGGAGCGCCTCACCGGAGCGCAGCTGCTCACCGACATCTCGGAGTTCCTGCAGTCGTTCGAGGGCATGTACGAGGGCTTCAGCGACCGGGCGACGGCCGTAAGGTTGCTCTTGTCATCCGACTCATCGCGCTTCGTGGTGGTCACCGGCCCGCGGCCGGAGCCCGCAGGCGAGGCCATCTTGCTCTGGCGCCGCCTGCGCGATGACCGCTATCCGCTGGGCGCGGTGGTCGTGAACCGCGTGCATGCGCAGCCGGCGGGCGGGGATGACCAGCCCGCCGGCCTGGCTGACCTGCTGCGCGCAGCAGGAGCGGCCGACCCCGAGGGCCTTGCCGCGCGCGCCGCGGATGCACTCACCGCGGCTCGCGCCCGGTCTGCAGCCGACCGGCACGAGATCCGGTCGATCGCGGGCGCGCTCGACGCGCCGCCGATCACCACGGTGCCCGCGCTCGAGGATGATCCCGTCGAGGTCGCGGGCCTCGCGCGGGTCACGCGCGAGCTCGAAGGGGGCTGACGGCCCCGCCCGCGCGAAGCGGACGGGGCCACCTGCCGGAGTGCCGCGCTACGCGCGCAGGCACACCGCGTACGCAGAGGCGATCATCGCGTTGTTGCTCTCGTTCACCACGCTCACGGCCCATCCGGTGGGGATCTGGCCGTTGGTGGGCATCACGCCGTTCGGCATCGACGGGCGGCTGAATGCCACGTGCGCCTGCGGATTGGCGGGGCCAACCGGGCTCGTGGGGTAGATGCCGCCGAAGCCGCCGCCCACGATGTCCTCAGTGGACTGGCAGGCGATGTAGATGATGGTCTGCTGGCCCGACGCAAGCGAGCCGGAGTTCTGCTCGCGGAAGCGCGTGGTGATCGCGCCGGGGGCGAGGGTGCTGGCGAGCACGCTGTTCGATGCCAGCGTGCGGTTGTTGATCGCCCGGTTGGCGATCTTGGCGTTCTTCACCGACTTGTTCACGAGCTGGCTGCCGTTGATCTGGCTCTGGGCGTAGGCGCCGGCACCACCCGCGGCGATCACGAGCGCAGTGGTGGCGATGACCATCGACGCGCTGGGGCGCCGGAACTTGATGTTGAGCTTCATGCTGCGAGGACCTCCCGGAGTACGCGGACGAAGACTGCCGCACCCCTATTCCCCAAAAGCCGGCGAGATCCCCCTTCGGGGGGCCAGCACCACCGTGCCCTCGCGGCCCGTGGCCACCACGATCCCCGGCCCCGGTGCCCCCAACGCCACGCCCCGCAGCGACGCCCTGCGCTCGCCCGTGGCCAGGTCGTGCACGGTCACGCGCTCGCCGAGCGATCGTGACGAGACCACCAGCAGGCCATCGGCCACCGCCAGCGCCCGGGCCGTGCCGGGATGCACCTCGAGCGACGGGCGGGCGGCACCCGGCAGCACCGCGTGGATCATCGCGCGATCGCCCCGGCCGGCGATCACGACCCCGCCGGGGATCGACGCCACGGCGGTGATGCGCTCGCCCAGCGGCGACGGTGCGCGTGCATGCTCCTCGCCGGCTCTCACCAGCACCAGGTCGGCGCCGGCCGCCACCGCGAGGTCGCCGTCATCCAACCACGCGGCCGCCGCCGCTCCCTCCACCGCGGCGGTCCAATCGCGCCGGCGCGCGGCATCCGACCGGGCCACGACCGTAGCGCGCGGAAGCGCGGCACGGTCGCCCACGGCGGCGAGCCGCCCCCCGTGCCCGGCCGACAGCACCAGCCGGCCGGGAGCGCGCGACCGCAGGCCCACGCGCGCAACGCCGACCGGGTCGTCGATCACCAGCAGCCCGCGCCGCGGTGCCAGCGCAAGCCGATCGGGCCCCACGGCCGCCATCGAGCGCACGTCCGACACCGCGATCTCACGCACGGAATCAAGACCGGGAAGCCGCGACACCACCACCCGGCCCGGCAGGGCCACCGCGGCCCACGCGCCGTCGGGCGACACCGCCAGCGCCGATCCCGGCCACCCCTGCGCGGCGACCACGCGCAGCGCCCCATGCTCCACCAGGTCGCCGGTGGCCACGCTCACGACTGCCGCACGTCCGCGTAGATGTCCTCCGCACGCCGCGCCGCCTCGTCCCACGTGTGGCGCCGCACCGTGTCGCTCGCGCTCGCGGTGAGCCGACCCCGCAGGTCGTCGTCGTTCACCAGGCGCACGAGGGCCTGCGCCAGCGGTCCGGAGTCGCCCACCGGGGTCATCAGGCAGTCGTCGCCGTCGCGCAGGAACTCCGCCAGCACGGGGATGTCGCTGGTCACCACCGGCAGCCCGGCGGCCATGGCCTCCACCACCACCAGGCCGAAGCCCTCGCGCGTGGACGGGAACGCCAGCACGTCGGCTGCGCGGTAGAGCACCGGCATGTCATCGTCGTCCACCACGCCGATGCGCGCCACGTCGGCCCCTGGCGGAGCGCCCAGCCCCCGGTGCACCACGAGCCCCAGGCGCACGGCGTCGTCCTCCCACGCGGCGACCGCCGAGGGGTCGGCGAAGAAGCCATCGCCCCCGGCCACCACCAGCAGCGGCTTTCCCGGAAGGCGGCCCCGTGCACGGGCGAAGGCCTCGAGCAGCACGCGGCTGCCCTTGCGCGGCTGCACCCCGCCCACGGCGAGCACCACGGTGCGGCCCGGCCACCCCATGCGCGCCCCGGCGTCGTCGCGCGTCAGCGTGCAGCCGCCGAAGCGATGGGCCTCCACGCCATTGGGCACCACGTCTGCCCGCACGCCGAACTCGTCCTGCAACCGGTCGGCCCAGAACCCCGACACCGCGATGCAGCGGTCCACGTCCTGGATCGACGCCCGCTGGCACTCCTCGAGGGAGCGGTCATCGAAGGCCTCCACGTGGTGCACCGTGCGCACCACGTGGGGAACCACGCCGTCGGCGCGCAGCGCCAGCAGCGCGCGCGCCGAGAGGAGATCCTGCGCGTGGTGAATGTCGGCCGGGGGTACCTCGCGCACGCCATCTGCCAGAGTGGCAGCCGCGCGGTCCACGCGATCGGCCGCCGACTCGCCGGCCACGGGGCGCAGCGGCACGTGGTGTGTGGCCACGCCCGGCCCCACCGCCAGGCCCGAGCCCTCGATGGTGAGCACCCACAGCTCCACGTCGTGCCCCCGCGCGGCGAGGGCCTCGGCCAGGCAGCGCGCGTGCACCGCGCCACCGCGCGGCATCGCCGAATAGGTGGCGATGCGCACCCGCATGGCCGGCCTCAGCGCGCGGGCCGCACGAGCGCGGCGGCCAGCCGCGCGGCCTGCGCGCTGGTGGGCGCCACCCGGGCGCCGGCCCGCGTGAGGTGATCCTCCTGCCGCGACAGCACCTGCGGGTCGGCTTCGGTGCCGCACACGTGCGCCACCACCTGCAGCGAGGGCCGCGCCTGCAGGGCGTCCGCGATGGCGGGGGCCAGGGCGCCGGCGGGGTCGGGGTGCGCGCCCCGCCCGAGGATGATGTCGAGCAGGATCACCGCCACGGTCTGGTCGGACACCGTGTCACCGATCAGCCCGGCGCGGCGCGAGGGGTCCAGCAACGGGTGCGGCGTGCCATGGGCGGTCGACTCGGCCTGCAGGTCGAGGCACGCGTTGCCGCGCACCACGTCTCGGGGGTCGAGGTACTCCGCCGCGCCCGCGGGGGTGTTGGACACCACGCGCCCGAGGCGGGCGGCCAGCACCGCGGCGGCCTCGGCGCAGAGGGCCGACCCCGAGAAGATGCCCCGCACGTGCCCCGCGCTCACCCAGCCGGTGGGCTCCGCCGCGGGAATCACGGGCCTCGCGCCCGCCCGGCGGGCCGCGGCCACCACCGCCTGGTCGATCACGCCATGGAGCTCCACGCCGTCCGGCGCCGACAGCCCCTCGGCACCCAGCATGCATGCCGACCCGGGCTTGCCGCACGCCGCCAGCGCGGCGAGCGCGGCCTCGGCCCCGCGCGCTGAGAAGCCCTCGGCCACCAGCACCACGGCGTCGGTGAGCGGATCGTCCGCCATGCGGCGCATCGCCGCGATGGACGACGCCGCGCCCACCTCATCGGTGAGGTCGCGCGGCCCGGTCACGAGCACCCGGCTCACCCCGAGCCCGAAGCGGTCGAGCAGCACCGATGCCTCCTGCGCCCCCGAGCCCGAGGTCGCCACCACGCCGATGCGTCCTGCCGCCACCACGTTGGCGATGCCGATGCCGACGCCGTCGATGATCGCCGTGTCGCTGCCGGGCCCCAGCACGAGCCGGCCGGCGTCGGCTGCGCGCCGCTTGAGGGCCACCTCGTCGGCCAGCACGACATCGCCCGTGAGCAGCATCACGTTGCTGCCCGCCGACAGCGCACGGTGCCCCTCGAGGGCCGCAAACGCGCCGGGCACGCCGATCACCGCGAGGGCATCCGCCTCGGGCGCGGCGTCATCCCCGGCCGCGGGCGATTCCCCCGCCGCCACGCCGGGGCGGAGCTCCACCACCACGTCATCGGCTTGGGGAAGGTCCTCCACCTCCTGCACGCTACCGGTGCCCGCGGGCGGAGGTGCCGACGTCACGGGCGGGCGCCGCGGCGGGTCTAGGCGGTCTCGGCCAGCAGGTCGCCCGCAGGCGTGGCCTGCGCCAGGCGCGAGCGCAGCAGGCGGGCGTCCTCGCGCGCCCTGCGCAGGGCGGCCTCCGTGGCCTCGAGCGATGCGCGGAGCTCCAGCAGGTCGGCATCCGCCTCTGCCAGGCGCCGGGCCAGCACGGCCAGCGGGCGGTCGAGCGCGCTGCCACCTGTAGGCACCTGCACGGGGCTCCCGGCGTCGATCAGGCCCACGCGCACGAGTTCGGTCACCTCCACCACGCGCACGCCACCCCGGCGCGACACCTCGAGCGTGCCGCGCTCGACGCGCCTCTCGAGGGCCTTCTTGGTGGTGCCGCACACCTCGGCGGCGTCCGACAGGGTGAGCGTGCGGGGCGTCGTCATGGCCTGCGGTTTCTCCACCCGGGGCGGCAATCCCTCCCCGAGGCGTTCGCCAGCAGCCAGTCCGTGGGGGCGGGTCCGCCGCGGATGCATCGAATCGGGCAGGCTCCACGGGTGCGCCAGCGTGCAGAGCCCGATCACCTCAGGCGGGTGCTCGCGCGCCTGGTAGTGCGTGACGATGCTCTCGCCCAGGCTGCAGCCCACCAGCACCACGCGCTGGAAGCCCACCTCGCGGGTCAGGTCAAGGGCGCGGCCACGTCGAGCGGGGTGTCGTCAAAATGACCGCCGCCGTCCACCACGCCGGAGTTGGCCATGCAGGTGTTGATCGACAGCGCCGGTTACCCGCGGGGGGCGAGCTCGAACGCCATGCGGCGCGGCACGCCCCCCATATAGTTGCCGAGGGATCCATGCACGATGATCGCCAGGGTTCCGGCACGCCCCTCCACATCGGTGCGCGGCCGCATGAGCAGGCCGTCCCAGTGCTTGTGGTCGGCTGTGCGCAGCACCACCAGCTCGGCCTCGGCGTCCACATCGTCGTGGCCGAGCTCCGTGTGGGGGCGGGCGCCGGTGAGCATGGTGATGCGGTCGGGGCGGAGCGCGGGACTCGGCGAAGGAGGCGTCACGACGGGGGTGTCCCCGGCTGCTCGCCACCGCGCCCGCGTCGCCCGGGCAGCCACCAGTTCCACTGGCCGCAGAGGCTCAGCACGGCCGGCACGAGCATGAGGCGGATGATCGTGGCGTCCACGAGCACCGCGGTGGCGAGGCCGATGCCCAGCATCTTCACGATGACGTTGTCGTTCAGCACGAAGGCGAGGAACACGCTCACCATGATCAGCGCGGCCGCGCTGATGACCCGGGCGGTGGACGCCAGCCCGAGTGCCACCGAGCGGTGCGCATCGCGGGTCTGCTCCCAGCCCTCGCGTACCCGCGAGAGGAGGAACACCTCGTAGTCCATCGAGAGCCCGAAGAGGATCGCGAACATCATCATCGGCACCCAGGCCTCGATGGCAACGGCCTCGGGCACGCCGATCTGCTGCCTCAGGATGCCCCACTGGAAGATGGCCACCACCACCCCGAATGCCGCCGCCACCGAGAGCAGGTTCATCACCGCGGCCTGGAGTGGCACGAGCAGCGACCGGAACTCGAACATCAGCAGCACGAACGAGATGAGGACGACCGCCGCGATGAACCACGGCAGCCGTGACGCCACGCGGTCGGAGAGGTCCACCCCCACCGCGGTGAGGCCCGTGGCGTACACCGCCGTGCCGGCGCCCGCCGCGGGCTTCAGGCGCTGCGCCAGCTTCTCCACCAGATCGGTGGTGCGCGGGCTCGCCGGAGCGGTGGCCGGCACCACGTTGATCATCGCGACGTCGGCGATGGACGACCTCACCGGCGGGGACACCTCGATGACCCCTGCCAGGTCGCGGGCGCGGTCGGCCACGGCGAGGGCGCTCTGCTTGGCCAGCGGCCCCTCGAGCACGACCTGCACGGGTCCGTTGAACCCCGGGCCGAATCCGCTGGATATCAGCGCGTAGGCCTCGCGGGTGGTGGACCCCGGCGGGTCGCTCCCGGCATCCACCTGCCCGAGCTCCATGCGCAGCACAGGCGCCGCGAGTAGCAGCAGCAAGGCCAGACCCCCGATGAGGAATGGCCACGGCTTGCGGGTGACGGTGAGCGACCACCGTGCCCATCCGTGCGTGCGATCGGGCGGGGCGTCGAGGTCCACCGGCCGGGGGCCCGACACAAATGGGATGCGCCAGCGCCCCAGCCCGCTGCCGGCAATCGCCAGGGCAGCGGGCAGCAGCGTGATTGCCGCGAGCACCCCGACGACCACGGCGATGGCTGCGCTCTGCCCGAGGCGCGCGACGAACGGAATGCCCGCCGCCGCCAGCCCCAGCACCGCCACGGCCACCGTGCCACCCGCGATCACCACCGCACGACCTGCCGTGGCCGTGGCGCGCGCAACCGACTCGCTCACGTCCATGCCCTCTGAAACCTGCTGGCAGTGGCGCGTGACCACGAACAGCGCATAGTCCACCGACACGCCGAGGCCGATCATCACCGCCAGGGTGCGCCCCACGTCGCTCACGTCTGTGACGGCCTGCAGCACGGCCAGCACCGCGAGCGCGGTGCCCACGGCAACGAGCGCGCCCACCACCGGGATCGCCATGGTAACCACCGAGCCGAAGGCGAGCAGGAGGATCACGATGGCGGCGGCGATGCCCACGATCGCCGACCAGTCGGTGCCCGTGGCCTCGGCCTGCGTGGCCGGCGCCCCGGCGTAGGCCACCACGAGCCCCGCCCGCTCGAGGGGACGGGCAGCCGCCCGCACCCGGTCGAGCTGCCCCGGGCCGAGATCCTGGGGCGGCGTGGACCACTCGATGCCCATGAGCGCCGTGCGGCCATCGGCCGACACGGTGCCCGAACGGCCGGGGGGCTGAACCGACGCAATGCCCGGGATCGCGCGAAGCCGGCCGGCCGAATCCGCGATCGCCGCGCGGGAGGGCGCCGCCGCCAGCGACCCGCGCTCGGATCGGATGACCACCTGCCCGTCGGTGAGCCCCTGGCCGGGGAACGCGCGCTGCAGCACCGATGCGCCCTCGGCCGCGGGCAGGCCTGGCACCGAGAGGTTGTCGGACGGCGTGCCCCCGAGCGCCGATCCCAGCAGCGTGAGCCCCACGAGGGCCACCACCCAGGCGCCCAGCACCCACCAGCGCCGGCGCGCGCACCATGCGCCGAGGCGGCCGAGCAGGGTGATGGGCGGGGCTCCGGTCGCCATGCGCGCCGGGAAGGTAGCGCACGCGCGGCGGCCGGTAGCGACCCGTGGCATGCTCGCGGCCGTGGGCGACCTCGGAACCTGGGCCCTGATCTTTGCCCTCCTCGGCGGCATCGGCGGCGGCTTCGTCAACTCCGTCGCGGGCGGCGGCACGCTCGTCACCTTCCCGGTGCTCACCGCAGTGGGCATACCGGCGCTCGACGCCAACATCACCAACGCCGTGGCGCTCTCCCCCGGGTATGCCGGCGGCACCTACGCCCAGCGGCGCGACCTCATCGGCCAGGCCAACCTCGCACGGGTGCTGGCCATCACGTCGATTCTCGGCGGGGTCACCGGGGCCGCGCTGCTGCTCTCCACCGGCGAGGAACTCTTCGAGCAACTCGTGCCATGGCTCATCTTCGGCGCCACCGCGCTGCTCGCCGCCCAGAAGCCGCTGCGGCGCCTCACCGTGAGCGCCCGTGGTGACGCCGGCGAGATGAGCCGCTGGGTGCTGGTGGTGTCAATCTTCCTCGCCACGGTGTACGGCGGCTACTTCGGTGCCGGCCTCGGGATCATCACCATCGCGATCCTCGGGTTGATGCTCACCGACACCCTCAATCGCCTCAATGCCCTCAAGCTGCTGATGTCGCTCTGCGCCAATGGGGCCGCGGCGATCTTCTTCGCCTTCAGCGGCCACGTGTACTGGTGGGCCGGCCTGATGATGGGAGTCGGGGCGTGGGCCGGCGGGTGGCTCGGCGGCAAGACCGTGCAGCACCTGAATGAGGCCATCTTCCGGCTCGGGGTGATCGCGCTGGGCATCGCCGTGGGATTCGCCTTCCTGCTCACCTGAGCGACCCGCAGGCGGGCGCCGCGGCAGCGCCTACGATTACGGCATGCCGCTGGCCATCGCCACCATTGAGGCGCCGCTCGTCGAGGACACCCTGCGCGCACAGGGCGTCGAACCCGTCGTCATCGAGTGGACCCCCCCGGCGCGCGGCGACCTGGCGGACGTCGCACTCCTTACCCGCGCCTATGCCGATAACGCCGTGGAGGCCGGTAACCGCGAGGCGCTCGCCCTGCTCGACGCCGCACGACCGCACCTGGTGGGCGCGGGGCTCGCCACCGACCTGGTGCCCGGCATGGACGGGCGCACGATCCTTCACTGCGGCCCCCCCTGCGACTGGGACCACCTGGGGCCGGCCATGCGCGGGCAGGTGGCGCGGGCGGCGATGCTCGAGGGCTGGGCGCCCGACCAGGGCGAGGCCGCCGCGCTGATCGCGCACGGGGCCATCACCCTCGCCCCCACCGACACCCACGGCGTGGTGGCCACCATGTGCGGCGTGCTGTCGCCATCGATGGCCGTGTGGGCCGTGCGCGACGAGGAGACCGGGGCCGAGGCCTGGGCGCCCGTCTCCGACGGCGCGGGCGACGGCCTTCCCCCGGGCGCGCGCACGCGCGACCTCATCGCGCGCCAGCGCATGCTGAGCGACCGCGTGGCCCCCGGCGTGGCGGCCGCCCTCGACCTGACCGGGCCCATCGACCTCACCGACCTTGCCCGCCGGGCATCAGACGCCGGTGACCCCCCTGCCGCCCGCCCGCAGGTGGCGGCGATGATGATCCTCCACGCGCTGCTGCCGGGGCTCGCCGCGCGGGCGCTCGACGCCGTGCCGGCCGTCACCCTCATCACCGCCGGGGATGGACGCATGGCTCTGCCCGTGCTGGCCGCCGCCGCGCGGGCCGCGCTGCAGTCGGCATCAGGCGTGCCGCGATCGAGCCTGGTCATCGGCATGTCGGGCAACGGCACCGACGTGGCCATCACCCTGGCCGGCATGCCCGGTACGTGGTTCACCGCGCCCGCCCCCATCGGCGAGGACAAAGACTTCGGCGAGGGCACCCCATCACCCGACGCCGCGCCGTGGACCGGCGACCAGGGAGTGATCGCCTGCGCCGACATGGCCATCGACGCCCGCCTGTGCCTCGACGCCGGGGAGTCCCCGGGCATCGCCATGGGCATCGCCTCGCGCGCCGACGGCGCGTGGATCGGCCAGGGCCTCGTCCGCGTTCCGCTTCCCGCGGTGCGCGACGCCCTCGACGCCCTCGCGCCCGCGGGGCCGACGGCCGCGGTCCCTCCGTGAACCCCGGCCGCATCATCGGCGTGGTCGTCGCCGGCCTCGTGGTGGCCGGGGCGGCAATCGCGGGGGCGCTGGCCCTGGGCGGCACGAGCCAGGTGGCGCCGCCCGACCCCGCCCAGCCGATCGTCATCGGAGTGGTGGCCGCTCCCGGCGAGGAGCTCACCGGACCCACCGACCTTCCGCCGCTCGCCATGGTGCTCGACCAGCCCGTGCCCGACGCCATCGCCCAGATGTCTGCGTCGCAGCAGGTGGCGGCCTATCGGGCCGAGGCCCGGGGCGGCGACGTGGATGCCCTCCTCAGGCTCGGCGCCGCCCAGCAGAGGGCGGGCGAGCAGGACGCCGCCGCGGGCACCTTCCGCATGGCCGCGGCCGCCGACCCCGGGGCCATCGCCCCCGTCATCGGGCTCGCGCTGGCGGACGCCGCCACCGGCGATGCCGGAATGAAGCGTGCCACCGCCGTGCTCGCCCGGGTCACGCGCGACAACCCCGAGAGCCAGCTCGCCTGGTTCAACCGCGGGTGGCTCGCCACGTACCGCCGCGACGGACGGGACGTCATTTCCTCGTGGAAGCGCGTGGTCACGATCGACGAGGAGAGCGCCATCGGCACGACGGCCGCGCTGCTGCTGAAGCGCATCGCCGATCAGGCCCCTGGAGGGGCGAATACCCGCACCAGCGATGGATAGCGGCTGTGGCACCGGTGAGCCGCATGGTCACGAACCGGTAAGGAAGCGCCCGTTCACCCCCAACACCGGGGGGCAGGATGTTTACCCTGCGCGGAGAACCTCTTAACCGGCCCATAAGGGCCGATGGGGACACTGCCGAAAGCAGCATGCCGGACGAGCGTCCGGTGCGTTGGATCCCCGCCCGGTCCGAGAGGGTCGGCGGGTGAGCGGGATGAGTGGCAGGCAGGTGCCAGGGGCACCGATGCGTCCGGGGGGTGACCTGCGCCCGGGCACGCACGACGAAGCGCCCGGTGAGGACCGGGCCAAAGGGGATGAAAGAAGATGACGCTCAAGGAGATCGTGGGCAACGAGGAAATGCTGGTCCTCCTCACCCGTGGGCAGGAGCAGGGCTTCCTCGGCATCGAGGAGGTCGCCGGGGCGCTGCAGGGCATGGACATCGTCCAGGAGGACGCCGAGGCCCTGTACACGCACATCGACGAGATGGGTATCGAGCTGCTCGAAGAGCCCGACGCCCAGGAGCGTCGCGCCAAGCTCGCGGAGGAGGCCGAGCGTCCCCGCCGCGTGGCCGCAAAGGCCGAAAGCACCACCGACCTGCTGCAGCTCTTCCTGCGCGACATCGGCCGCATCCCGCTGCTCACCGCCAAGCAGGAAGTCGAGCTCGCCAAGCTCATCGAGGAGGGCGACCTCGCGGCCAAGCAGAAGATGGTGGAGAGCAACCTGCGCCTGGTCGTCTCGATCGCGAAGAACTACCGCAACCAGGGCCTGGCTTTCCTCGACCTGATCCAGGAGGGCACGCTGGGCCTGGTGCGCGCCGCCGAGAAGTTCGACTACCGCAAGGGCTACAAGTTCTCCACGTACGCCACGTGGTGGATCCGCCAGGCGGTGGCCCGCGCCATCGCCGACAAGGGCCGCACCATCCGCATGCCCGTGCACGTGGTGGAGAAGCTCAACAAGATCAACCGCACCGAGCGCAAGCTGCTGGCCGAGCTGGGGCGCGACCCCAGCAACGCCGAGATCGGCGCCTCGATCGGCCTCAACGAGGCCGAGGTGGAGTCCATCCGCAGGAGCGCCCAGACCCCGGTCTCGCTCGAGAAGCCCGTGGGCGACGAGGAGGAGTCGGAGTTCGGCCAGTTCATCGCCGACGAGAAGGCCATCTCGCCCGAGGCGGCCGCCGACGAGACCCTGCGCAACGAGACCCTGCAGGAGGTCCTCAACTCGCTCAGCTACCGCGAGCGCCGCGTGCTCGAGTTGCGCTACGGCCTGGGCGGCGAGCAGCCCCGCACCCTTGACGAGGTGGGCCGCACGTTCAACGTCACGCGCGAGCGCATCCGCCAGATCGAGAACCAGGCGCTGCAGAAGCTCGCCGGCATGATGGACGTGCGCGGCCTGGCTGAGGTCGCCTAGCCCCACCCGCCATGAGCAGCACCCGAACGGCCCGCGAAAGCGGGCCGTTCGCGTTCCCGCCCCGACCCGGTCCGCAGGGGCCTTGGCGCATGCCGCAGGGGGCGATAAACCCCTGCGGCCCTCGGCGGTAGGCTGCTGCGCATGGGTTGGGATGACGAAGACGACGACTGGCCGGAGCGCGAGACCGATCCCGAGGTGATCGCGAAGAAGCGCGAGAACGCGCGGGTGGCGGCGGTGGGCGCGAACCGCGCGGTGCGGCTGGTGTACGCCACGCTGGCGATCCTGCTGATCATCGTGATCGTCCTCGCGATCATCCTCACGTAGGCGTCCGGGAGCAGGCCTTGGGCACGCGGCCGGTGGCGGTGGTGTCCGACCTCTGGCGATACCCCGTGGCCTCGATGGGCGGCGAGCGGCTGAGGCGGGCGTTCCTCGGCCCGCTTGGGGTGCAGGGCGACCGGCGCTGCATGGTGGCCGACCCGTCCGACGGCAGCCCGGTGATCGCCCTGCGGCATCCGCCGCTGCTCGCCTACCGGGCGTGGTGCGAGGACGCCGAGGGCGGGGACGACGTGCGGGTCGAGACCCCGCGGGGTGATGTGGTGACGTGGGACGACCCGTCGCTGGCCGATGGCATGCGCGCCGACCTCGGGCGCGATGAGCGCGAGCCGGTGGAGCTTCGCCGCTCGCCCGTGGGGGCCCATGCGGACCAGCCCGTGGCGCTGCTGGCGGAGGCCACGATCGCGCAGGTGTCCGCGTGGGCGGGGGAGGACGTCGACCGGCGCCGCTTCCGGCCGAACGTGGTGATCGACGCGGGCGACGACCCCTTCCCCGAGGATGCCTGGAAGGGCCGGCGGCTGGTGATCGGCGACGGCGCCGAGATCGAGGTGGTGGCGCCCACGCGACGGTCGGGCGTGCTGAGCCGCGACCCCGATACCGCCGAGCGCGACACCCGCGCCCATGCCGCGCTGGCGCGCGAGCGACGCAACTACGCGGGCGCCTGCTGTCGCGTGGTGCGACCCGGCTGGATCGCCGTGGGCGATCCCGTGCGCCTCGGCGGCTGAGGCAGCCCCCGGGTCAGGTCCGAGCGGCCACCCCCACATCGGCGATGTGGCGCTCGTCGGGCGCGAGGTCACCGGGCGAGGCCGCGGGCCGGTAGTCCTCGCCCATCAGCGGGCTCGCCAGCAGGAAGTCGGCCGTGGCGCGGTTGCACGCGATGGGGCAGTTGTGCACCACGGCGATGCGCAGCAGGGCCTTCACGTCCACGTCGTGCGGCTGGGGCTCGAGCGGGTCCCAGAAGAAGATGACCATGTCCAGGCGCCCCTCGGCCAGCGCGGCGCCCACCTGCTGGTCGCCCCCGAGCGGACCGGACAGGAAGCGGTGCACGTCGAGGCCCAAGTCGTCGGCGATGATGCCGCCGGTCGTGCCCGTCGCGTGCAGCTCGTGGTGGCGCAGCACCTCGTAGTGGTCGCGTGCCCACTCGAGCATGTCGCGCTTGCGGTTGTCGTGGGCGATCATCACGATGCGCTTGCGCTGGTACATCATCAGCCGGCCTCCTCCCGCCGTCGTCCCCGTGGCGTTCGCCGCCAACATAGGTCGCTCCCCGGCCCTGTCCAGCCAGGCGGGTCGGGTGCTACATTCATGACACGCCGCGGGGTGGAGCAGTCTGGTAGCTCGTCGGGCTCATAACCCGAAGGTCGCAGGTTCGAATCCTGCCCCCGCTATAAGCGTCTCCACGAAAGCCGCTCACGTGAGCGGCTTTCGTGCGTTCGGGGCGGACACGCGGAGGGTCTGCTGACGTGGACCTATGGGTCCCCCTCGCCCCGACTCACGCCGGCCCGTCATCGCCGCCGTGGCGATCGTGCTGATCGTGGGCCTGCTGGTGCTGTTCATCGTGGCCATGTGATCCGCCCGAGGCGGCTCGGACCCCTCACGTAGGGTGCAGGGTGTGAATGCGCTGGTCCCCTCCCGGACGATGCTGGCGTCCGCCGCGTGGTGGGCATCGTTCGTCGCCGCGGCCCTTCTCGCCGTGGGCGCCACGGTGGTGTCGTACGGCCTGTGCCTCACCGACATGCAGATCTCGATCCTGCTGCTGCTTCCGGGAGTGGGATCGGCCCTGCTGGCGCGGATCGGCCGATCACTCTGGCCCGCGCTGGTGGCCGGGGACCTCCTGGGCCAGATCCTGGTGGCCCACCGGGGCGTCGCGCTGCTCCTTGGGTCGGTGGCCATCCACGCGGTGGCGTGCCTGCTCGGCGCGACGCTCTTGCAGCGGACGAACTGCTGGCTGCGCGATCTTGCCCAGACGCTCCGCTTCGCCGGCATCGCGGCGCTCATCAGCATCGCCGCGGGCGTGTTCACCGTGGCCATCGTCGCCGCGATGGGCGACATGCCGGGGGGCTTCAGCGTTCCGCAGGTCACGGGCTGGGTGATCACGGGCTATCTGGCCGGCTTCCTCGTGGCCGGCGGGTTCGTGCTGGCCTGGGGCGACCCGCAGGCGCCGCTGCGCGAGGCGTTCCGGCAGCGAATCGCCATGGCCTCGTTCGTCGTGGTGACCGTGGTGGCCGCCATCGGGCTGCTCGGGGAGATCGGACCACTCGTGCCGCTGGCGCTGGTGGGCGCCATCGCCATCGCCGGTCGATCCGGAACGCGCTGGGGCACGGCCACGATCCTGGCGATCGCCCTGGTGGGTGTCGAGGGCGTGCAGACCGGTATGGAACCGGCCTTCGGAGGCCAGGGCCAGGCGGAGGCCGCGGCCAACGGGATGCTGGCGATGTCGCTGTTCGCCGCCGCGGTCATCACCGTGGGTGCCTACCGGACCTCGGGCGGGGATCGCCAGAGGTCCCCCGCCGTTGTGGCGCTCATCTTCGCCGCGCTCATGCTGGTGGCCGGCGTGACGTCGCTCGCCGCCAATGAGGTGGTGATGAACCGCGATACACCGTATGTGCTGTCCGGGCTGCTGTCGCTGGGCGCCGCCGTCGGCATCGGCGTGCTGCGAATGTCCCGGACCCCCGAGCAGCCGTCCGCCCGCCGGGGCCTGCTGCTGGCGGCCGTGGCGGGCGCCATCTACGTGCTGAACCTGGCGCTCTACCTGGAAGCCGTGCCCCTGGTGGGATCGGGCCCTGCAACCGGACTCTCGATGACGGCACCGGTGTGGGTGGTGGCCATCGGCATCGTGGCGTACCGGAAGCGCCCCACCCTGGGCGTGCTGGCGGGGGTGGCGCTCATCCTGGCCGGGGCGATCGCCTTCGCGCGCGATGCGGTAGGGGACCCGACGGGCATCACCCTTGCGTTGGCGTCGCCGGCGGTGTTCGCGGGATCGATCGTGATCACGCAGAGGGCGCTGGCACATGCCAGCGTCATCGATGTGGCGCTGGCAAGCGCACTGGCGGCTGCTGTCGTGGCCCTGGTGATCGGCGCGATCACGGAGGGTGCTGCCGCATTCGACCTGACGGCGGCGGAGTACGGCGCGCTCGCCATGGCCGCGCTGGGGGCGCAGTTGATTGCCACGCTGGGGCGTTCATGGGCGCTGTCACAGATCAGCGCCGACGTGGTGGGTGCCGAGGGCGTACTCGCGCCCGTCACCACCACCCTGCTGTCGTTCTGGTTCCTGGATGCCGTCACCACGGGCGGTGACATCACCGGACTCGTGCTCATCACGGCGGGCGCGGTCGTGGCCGCCCTGCTGGGGGCACGACGCACGTCACCGCGCGAGGAGGCCGCGGTACCACCGGCCGCGCCGGTGGCGCGCGCCTAGTTCACCACCCGCACCTCGGCCATCATGCCGTTGTCCTCGTGCACCAGCACGTGGCAGTGGAGCACGAACCTGCCGGTGAAGTCCGCGAATCGCTGGCGGATGGTGATGCGGCTCCTCGGCGGCATGGCGAGGGAATCGGCCCACTCCGGCTGCCCGGTGACAGGGCGGCCGTTACGCGCCACCACCTGGTACGGATCAACGTGGATGTGGAAGTTGTGCCACTCCGGGGAGTCGTTGACCAGCAGCCACTCCTCCACCGTGTTGAGCCTGGGGCTGAACATCGGCACGGGCGTGCCGCCCTTGTCATGGGCGAAGAGCTTGCCGTTCACGAAGAACTGGGCCTTGGCCGGGTTCTGCGTGAACACCACCCGGCGACGGGCCGCGATGTCCACCCGGGCGCCGCGCAGGTCGTCCACCGGCCCGAGGACCGCCGGCACGGGCTGGCGCGCCTGGGCGGCACCGTCCACGCGCACCGTGGCCACCTGGACCTCGGGCTGGATGCCGAACGGCGTCGGGCGCTGCTGGAAGTACTCCTGCACCAGTTTGAAGTCCCCGCGGGCCGTACCGGCGCGCACCAGCACCTCGAACCGCTGGCCGGGGGCCAGGAAGACCTCGGACAGCCGCTGCGGGGTGCGCAGCGTCACGCCGTCGCGGGCCAGCAGGAAGTACTCACCGCCCACTGGACGCATCTTGAGGAAGCGCTCGGTGGACGCGTTCACCAGGCGCCAGCGCTGCGATTCGCCGGGGCGGATGTCGATGCGGGGCTGCAGCTGGCCGTTGATGATGATGACGCGGTCCTTGGGCGGGCGCGACTGGCTGCCCGCCGTGGAGGATCCCCGCACCTCGGTGTTCTGGAACACCATCACGCGGTCGCGCAGGTTGCCGACTCCCGGCAGGTCGTCCAGGCCGCCGCGCACGATGATGGTGCCGGCCTGGCCGGCGAAGGTCTGCATGTCCACGTACCGGTGGTGGTGCGGGTGGTACCAGAACACGCCCGACGGGTGGTTGGCGGGCAGGCGGTAGCGGTACTGGTAGTCCTGGCCGGGCCGGATGGTCAGGAACACGTTGTCCTGGGGGGAGTCCGGCGACACGTGCAGGCCGTGCACATGAAGGTTGGTGATGGCGCCCTTGGGCTGCAGGAACCTGTTGAGGTCCTGGACGTCGGGCAGGTAGCCGGCGGGCAGGCGGTTGCGCAGCAGCACGTTGAGGTCGTCACCGGGGTTCACCACCCACGTGGGCGCGGCGAACTTCGACGCGTAGGTCTGGCTCGATACCGACCGTCCGCCGATGTCCACCGTGCGGGTGCGGGGGGTCATCACCACGTCAAGTGCACCGCCCTGCGCGGTCATGGTGGGCGGATCGCGCAGCGGCTCGCCCGTGACGAAGCCCTCGCAGGCCTCGCACGGTGGCGGGTCGGCCATGCCCGCCGACACCACGGCCGCCGTGGCACCCACGCCTGCCACCACGGCGCACCCACCCAGGGCCGCCAGGACCAGCCGGGGCCGCGAGCGGCGCGGGTTCGGAGCGTGCGGCTCAGCAGCCAACGCTGGGCGCTCCCGGGAGTCCGCTCGCGTAGCCGGGGGTGGCCACCGAGCCGTTGGGGCAGATGACCGTGCCGCCGTCCGGGCCGCCGTTCCCGCCGTTGGCCGAGAAGTTCCAGCTCCACGACATGCCATCCATGACGGCGCCGGTCATTGGGGTCCCCCGCAAGGTCGAATTACCGCCGATTGACGCGTAGATGAGGTTCGCCCCCGACAGGTCGATGCCGGACAGGTCGGCATCGGTGAACGACGCGCCCCACAGGTTGGCGGTGGGCCCGGCGAGCTGCCCCTGCACCACGCGCCATCCGGCGGGCACCGCGATGGGCTGCCCCACCAGGCCGCTGCTGCCCACGTTCGTGAGCCGCGCGCCGGTGAAGTCGGCACCCGCCACGGTGACGCCCAGCAGCAGCGCACTGCCCAGGTTGGCTCCCGTGAGGTCGGCATTGGTGAGATTGGCATTGGTGAACTTGATGGTGCCGTTCAGCCGGGCGCCGCTCAGGTCGGCACCGGTGAGGTTGGCACTCGTGAGGCCCGCGGCGGTCATGCGCGCGCCGGCGGCCCGGACTCCGGAGAGGTTCGCGCGGGTCAGGTTGGCCAAGGGCAGGCGCGCATCGGTGAGGGTGGCCCCTGCCAGGTTGGCGTGCTGCATGGATGACCCGGTGAAGTCGGCGTGGCGCAGGTCGCGCCCCGCCAGGTTGATGCGCCGCAGGTCGGCGTTGCGGCACGTGGTGTGACGCGCGGGCGTCGGGTTGGCCACCACGCGGCAGGCCGTGGCGGCGTCCGCCTGCGACACGGCGGCCACGGTCACTGCGGCCACCCCCAGGAGGACGGCGGATGTCACGGACACGGGTGTGGCGAACCGGCGCACGCCATCACCGTACAGGTGCGGCTACCGGAGCACGCTGATCGCGCGCGCGGCGATGATGAGGATGACCAGCAGCGACAGGATGGACTCCAGCGCCATGAGCGCCTTCATGCGGTGGCGCAGCGGCAGCACATCGGCTGCCGCGAACGAGACTGCGTTCGAGAACGACAGGTAGAGGTAGTCCAGAAACGAGGGTCGCCAGGTCCACGGCTGGGGCAGCGTGTACTGGGCGAACAGAAACTCCTGCGGCCCCGGCGCGGCGAATGCGCGATGCCGCGGCCCGCCGCCGTCGAGCTCCCAGAACCACATGGCGAACACGATCACGTTCGTGAACCACACCTGCAGCGCGGCCACGATGAGGTACTTGCCCTCGAACCCCGCCTCGCCCACGATCCCGTAGACCAGTTCGCCGATGGCCACCGCGTTCGCCACCGTCACCAGGGCCGCCAGGGTCACGCCCAGGCGCCTGCGTCGGTCGCTCTCGTCCAGCGGCGCCACCGCCGCCACCACGATGAGGATGACCACCAGCGCCGGGATGATCCAGCGGATCCAGCCGCCGCCCAGGATGAGGTCGCCGGGCAGGCTAAGCTCCAGCAGCGCGGCCAGCAGGAGGGCCACCAGGGGCGGCCATCTCGACTCGCGCCCGGAGCCGGCGTCTTCCCGCGTGGTTGTCACATCGGGATGATGTCAGCCCGGCCCGGAGGGCGTGCACTAGTGTCCTCCGCCGTGCCTACCCGGGATGACCTCCGAAACGTGGCGATCGTGGCCCATGTGGACCACGGCAAGACCACCCTTGTCGACGCCATGCTGTGGCAGAGCGGCGCCTTCCGCGAGAACCAGGACGTGCAGACGCGCGTCATGGACTCCGGCGACCTCGAGCGCGAGAAGGGCATCACGATCCTCGCCAAGAACACCGCGGTCAAGCGCGGTGACCTGACCATCAACATCATCGACACGCCGGGGCACGCGGACTTCGGCGGCGAGGTCGAGCGCGGCCTCTACATGGTGGATGGCGTGCTGCTGCTGGTGGACGCCTCCGAGGGCCCCCTCCCCCAGACGCGCTTCGTGCTGCGCAAGGCACTGGAGGGCGGCCTGCCCGTGGTACTCGTGGTCAACAAGGTGGACCGCCCCGATGCCCGGGTGTCGGAGGTCGTGGACGAGGTCTACGAACTGTTCCTGGACCTAGGTGCCAACGAGGCCCAGATCGACTTCCCCATCGTCTACACCAACGGCAAGGCCGGCACGGCGTCACTGTCGGCGGACAGCCAGGAGGACGACCTCACCCCGCTGTTCGACGTGCTGCGTAATGCCATCCCGGCCCCCGAGTACACCGAGGGCGCCCCCCTTCAGGCGCTGGTCACCAACCTGGCCGCCGACGCGTACCTGGGGCGCCTGGCCGTCTGCCGCGTGCACGAGGGAACCATCCGCAAGGGCCAGCAGGTGTCGTGGTGCCGCGCAGACGGGTCGATGCAGCAGGCCAAGATCGTCGAGCTGTTCGTGACCCGCGAACTCGATCGCGTGCCCGTGGATGAAGCCGGCCCCGGCGACATCATCGCCATCGCCGGCATCGAGGACATCACCATCGGCGAGACCCTGGCCGACCCCGACGACCCGCGGGCCCTTCCCGTGATCACCGTGGACGAACCCAGCCTGGGACTCACGATCGGTATCAACACCTCCGTGCTGGCGGGCAAGGAGGGCAAGAAGCTCACGGCCCGCATGGTGAAGGACCGCCTTGACCAGGAGCTGATCGGCAACGTATCGCTGCGGGTGCAGCCCACCGACCGGCCCGATGCCTGGGAGGTGCAGGGGCGCGGCGAGCTGCAGCTGGCGGTGCTTGTGGAGACCATGCGCCGCGAGGGATTCGAGCTGACCGTGGGCAAGCCCGAGGTGCTCATCCGCGAGATCGACGGCGTGCGCCACGAGCCCATCGAGCGGGTCACCATCGACGTGCCCGAGGACATGATGGGCGTCGTCACGCAGCTGCTGGCCCTGCGCAAGGGTCGCATGGAGCAGGTGGTGAACCACGGCACCGGCTGGACGCGCCTCGACTACCTGGTGCCCGCGCGCGGCCTGGTGGGATTCCGCACGGAGTTCCTCACCGAGACCCGTGGCACCGGCCTGCTGCACTCGGTGTTCGACAGCTGGCAGCCGTGGCAGGGGGAGATCCGCATGCGCACGCGCGGCAGCCTGGTGGCCGACCGAACGGGCGTGGTGACCACCTTCGCGATGTTCGGCCTGCAGGAGCGCGGCGTGCTGTTCGTGGAGCCGGGCGACGCGGTGTACGAGGGCATGATCGTGGGCGAGAACTCCCGCGGCGACGACCTCGACGTGAACATCTGCAAGGAGAAGAAGCTCACCAACATGCGCTCGAGCACATCCGACGAGCTCGAGCGCCTGGTGCCGCCGCGCAGGCTGTCGCTGGAGCAGGCGCTGGAATGGGTGCGCGACGACGAGTGCGTGGAGGTCACCCCCGAGGAGGTGCGCATGCGCAAGACGGCCCTCGACGCCACCGAGCGCGCCAAGGCGGCGAAGAGCCGCAAGGTGGCGGTGGCCGCCGAGGCCTGACTGCCGCGAGGCCGTAGCATCGGGCCATGCCCGACGTGCGCATCGACCAGAGCGTCTCCCCCGCCGCCCACCGCGCAGGAATGCTGGCCGTGCTCGAGGCCGGCCACGTGGACAACCGCTTCCACTATGTGGGAGAACGCTCGGCCGCCATGTGGCGCGCGCTGGCCTCTGCCCACTCGCCCGCGCAGGCCGATGACGGCCTGATGGCCTACGACGCCGCCGCGCGCGCCGCGCTGGCGCTGCTGCCCGGTGGCCCGGTGCACGTGATCGGCGTGGCGTGCGGCGACGGCGTGAAGGAGCGGCGCCTGCTGGGGGCGTTGGTGTCGGCAGGGCACCGCGACGTGCGCGCCACGGCCGTGGACGTGAGCGTTCCGCTCGTCACCGCGGCGGCCGAAGCCATGGGTGCGGTGCCGGGCACCGGCGTGGCCGACGCGGTGGCCGTGGACATCACCGCTGCCCACGACCTCTCCCCCATCCTCGCACCGCGCCGCCCCGGCACGCGGCTCGTCACCCTGTTCGGGGTGGTGTCCACGCTGGGCCCCGGGGCCGTGGCGCCGGCGGTCTCGCTGCTCGCCCCCGGGGACGTGCTCATGGTGAGCGCCAACCTTCTGCCCGACCGCCCCGGCGCGCGCGATGAGGTGATGGCGCAGTACGACAACCCGCCCACGCGCGAGTGGCTGGCCGCGGTGCTCGAGGACATCGGCCTCGGGGGCTCGGGCGACATCGCATTCCGCTGGCATGAGGCCCCGGACGGCCTCGCGATCGTCGGCGAGGTGACTCCCACGCGGATGATGGTGGCCGAGGTGCATGGCGTGACGGTGTCGATGCGCGCCGGGCGACCCGTGCGTGTGCTTGAGTCATTCCGGCACGACCCCGCAAGCCTTGAGCACATCATGCGCTCCGCGGGCCTCGACCGCGTGACCGCCCATGTGTCGCCCAGCGCCGAGGAGGGCGTGGCCGTGGGCGCCGCCGCCTAGTCGGCCGGGGTGCCGTTCAACCGGCGCCCGAACATCACGGGCACCGGGGCGATGGCGCCGCCGATGTGGCCGGTGCCGTCGGCGATGGACACCCCACGGGCGCGCCGGGCCGGGTGGAAGTGCTCGCCGGTGTACACGCACATGATGGGCACCGCGAAGCCGATGGTGGCCGAGGCCACGAAGCCCAGGGCCATGATCACGCCGCCCGACGGGATGAGCCCGATGGTGGTGAGCGCCGCCGCCCACACCACCAGGCCCGCGATGATGGAGATCTTCCTCTCGATGCGCTCGGCCACCCCGACCGCCGTGAAGGCACCCACCACGAAGCCGATGCCGGTGGCCGACAGGAACGCGATGCTGGTGGTGAGCGAGAACCCCTGGTCGGTGAGCAGCGTCGGCGCGAGCGTGAGCCGGCCGTAGTTGCCGATGTCGTACGCGAACCACACGGCCACGAACGGCACGGCGAACACCGCGAAGTCGTGCGACTTGCGCACCGGCGGAGGGCGATCGATGGGCACCTGAGTCACGCGCAGGCGGCTGGGCTTCTCGCGCGCCCGCGTCTCGGCGGCCGTCACGATCTGAACGGCATCGTCCACGCGCCCCACCGCCACCGGCCAGCGCGGGGAGCTCGGCAGGTGCAGGCGCAGCGGAAGCACCACGAGGCCTCCCACGGCCCCGATGAGGAACAGCACGCGCCAGCCCCACGAGAACGCCGGCACGAGCGCCATCGACACGAACGGCACCACGGCGAAGCCCACGTAGCCCCACGCAGCCGCCAGCCCACCCGCCCTGCCCCGCAGGCGCGACGGGCTGATCTCGCCGATGTAGGCGGCGGCCGCGGATATCTCGGCGCCGATGCCCATGCCGGCGATGAACCGACCGATGCGGAGCCAGGAGAGGTCCTACAAGAGCGCGGCGATCACGCTGCCGATCGAGAAGGCGATAACCGGCACCGTGAGGGCCGGGCGTCGAGGCGGGCGATCACCTGCTCGCCGCGGGATCCCGTCTTCATCGCCCGCGCCTGGCCATCACGCCGGGCCGATCGGGTCGATGGCCTCGAGGGTTTCGAGCACCGCGCGCACGCGCGGCACCTCGTGCGTGCGGAAAAGCCCAGTGCGACCCATCGCGGCGAGCACCGCGAAGAACGGCTCCGCCGTGCGGACCTCCTCGCGGAAGAAGTCAAAGGCATGCGGCAGCGCGTGGCACACCGGCCAGCCCAGCACGCGCAGGCGGAAGGTGTTGAGGAACACCCGGGCCTGGTGGCGCACGCGGGCCTGGCCGTCGAGCAGGTTGCCGTAGTAGAAGCCCAGGCCGGGATCGACGAACAGCCGCGTCACCCCGAGCTGCTCGGCGCGCTCCACGCGCGGGCCGAAGTGCTCGATGAGGCCCGGAATCGGATCGTCGCCCAGCACCAGGTCCTGCACCTCGCGCACGTTCGCGCCCTGCACGAAGCACATGATCACGGCGGCGTCGTGCTCGGCCGCTGCCGCGTACATCTCGTCCTCGCGCTCCACGCCCGTGAGGTTGAGCACCCCCGCGCCCGCGGCAAGCGCCACCCGCGCCACATCGGGCGAGTAGGTCTCCACCGAGGTGACGATGCCGTCATCGCGCAGGGCGGTGACGACCGGCAGCACGCCCGCCAGCTGGTCCTCGGGCGACACCCGCTCGGCGCCGGGGATCGTCGACTCCGCACCGATGTCGATGATCGCCGCGCCCTGGGCCGCCAGCACGCGACCTCTCTCGATCGCCGCCGCGGGGGATGGCGACACCGACTCCCGGTACCAGGAGTCGCGCGACAGGTTGACCACGCCCATGATGGCGGGGCGCCGGTCGGCGTCGAACGGCACGCCCCCGATGTCGAACGCGCGCACGGAAGCCCGCAGGGCGTCGGGGTGCGCATCGGCGAGCGCGGCCATCTCGGCCAGCAGGGGCGCGGGGTCGGGCATGGACCCGAACCGTACCGACTCGCGCATGGTCAGGAGGACATGGGCCCCACGGATGGGATCACCACCTCGGGCGCACGCGCGAGCAGCGGCGAGGGGTCCACCCCCGGTGCCGGCACCAGCGCTCCGCCCTGCACCGCCAGCGCCCGCCCCGGCATGAGCGCCCGGTGCGGCTGCGACCAGATGGCCACCTCGTCCCCATGCCCCATGGGAATCACCTCGATGCCGCTGGGGGGCGGATCGTCGGGCACCCACCGCATGGCCCCGGTCATGGCCATGAGGCCGTCGGCATCGCGCGGGTCGTCAGCACGCGTGAGCATCACCACGGCCGGGCCATCGAGCCGCGCGAGGTCGCGCGCGATGGCGCGCTCGAACCGCGTCAGGCCGCCCCCCGGCGGGGGCAGCACGGGGTCGACCAGGAGCATGGCGTCGCCGTGCTCGAGGTACGCCGAGGCCAACTCGGCGCCACCCCGGCGCACCGACCACCGCCACAGGCCATCGCGTATGCGGGTCACCTCCACGCGCCGAACGCTAGACGCACCGGGCAGCAGGTCATGCCGCGGCGTGCGCGAACATCTGGCAATGGGTCGAATGGCGCGCTGGCTCGGCATGGAGATGGTCACCTGGCTGATCGCCGGCGGCGTGCTGGTGGTGGTGCTCGCGTTGTTCGCCCCCGCCGTGGTGGCGGTGGTGGTGGGCGGCGCCGTCACCCTGGCGCTTGCCATCGGCAGCTGGTCGCGGCGGGGCCGCGACGGCCTCGCGCGGCGGCGCGGTCTCGACGCCGCCGACCGCATGACCGGCGAGGAGTTCGAGGACTGGCTGGCGATCCTCTTCCGCGCGGCGGGCTGGCGCGTGCGCCACACCCGCGCGACCGGCGACTTCGGGGCCGACCTGCTGCTGGGGCATGGCGCCCCGGATGAGGTTGTGGTGCAGGCCAAGCGCCAGGCGCGTCCGGTGGGCGTGGCGGCCGTGCAGCAGGTCGCGGCCGCCCGCATGCACTACGACACCGACGGGGCCATGGTGGTGACCAACAGCACCTTCACCCCCGCCGCCATCGAGCTGGCCGGCAGCACCGGGGTGATCCTCTGGGACCGCCACGACATCGCGCGCGAGCTGCTCTCGCCGGACAGGCGTCACTCCGCCGGCGTGGCGGGCTGAACCGTGGGCCGCATGCGACGCAAGGGCGACCTTCCCACCAAGTTGTGCGCCACCTGCGGCCGCCCCTTCGCATGGCGCCGCAAGTGGGCCGATAACTGGGATGACGTGCGCTACTGCTCGGAGCGCTGCAAAAGAGGCCGCCCGCGAAATGCCGACGCCGACGAATCCAAGCGCCCCCCGGCGGGTTAGGGGAGGAACAAGGCTTTTGTCACCTCGGCCAAAACATCAACGAACCTTGACAGTTCCCCTTGCATCATTGTCCAGCTTCTGCCTTACTGCCGCGACCGCCACGGACTATCCCGAGGAGACGAGATGACCGCCATCACCGATGAGACCACGGTTCCGACCACGGCGCTCGACCGGCTGCGCCAGCGCGCCGTCTCGGACTACCTGGCCGTATCGCGCGGCGCCGCGGTGTTCTCGAGCATGGACGACTACATGGCCGCCGAGGAGCGCGCGTGGGACCGCCTGCAGGCCGCCATCGGTCGCGCCCGGCGCGTGGAGGGGTCCGCGCTGGTCTAGGGATGGTATCGCGCTTGCAGATGATGCCCGGGGGCGGCCATGTGCCGCCCCCGTCGCGTTCGGGGCGCCTGATCCCGCCACAGGCGCTTGCGCATCCGTCCGTCTGACGTAAAATCGAAGGCGAAATGACGTCAATTCGACGTAAAACCACCCGCAGCACCCCGATCGTGGTCGTGGGATCCGGCCTCGCCGGTCTCTCCGCCGCGGTGCGCATCGCCGCCGGGCGTGATGTGGTCATCATCACCAAGGGCACCCTCGGCGAGGGCAGCACCAGCTGGGCGCAGGGCGGCATCGCCGCGGCCCTCGGCCCCGGCGACACGGTGCACGCCCACGCGGACGACACCATCCATGCGGCCGCGGGCCTGGGCGACTCCGTCGCGGCGAGCGCGCTGTGCGCGGACGCCCCCGGGGTGATCGCCGACCTCGCCGCACTCGGCGTGGGCTTCGACATCGATCACGGCCGAATCGCGCTGGCACGTGAGGGCGCCCACTCCCTGCCGCGTGTCGCGCACGCAGGTGGCGATGCCACCGGGCGGCACGTGATCGACGCCCTCACGCTTCGCGTGCGCCGCAATGAGCGCATCACGGTGATGGAGCACCGGCGGGTGGACGACCTGCGCGTGGACGACCACGGCGTGCATGGTGTGCTGCTGGCGGGCGGGCACGTGATTGACGCCTCCGCGGTGCTGCTTGCCACGGGCGGGTCGGGTCACCTCTTCGCGCGCACGACCAACCCCATGGGCGCCACGGCGGATGGACCGGCGCTCGCGCGGCGCGCCGGCGCGGCGCTGGCCGACATGGAGATGGTGCAATTCCATCCCACGGCGCTGGCCGCCGGAGCGAGCCCGCTGGCCTTGGTGAGCGAGGCCGTGCGCGGAGCGGGCGGCATGCTCTACGACTGCCACGGCGAGCCCGTGATGGCGGGCGTGCACCCCATGGGCGACCTCGGGCCGCGCGACGTGGTGGCGCGGGCGGTGTTCCGCCGCGCGCACGACACCGGGCACGATGTGGTGATGAGCCTCGCGCACCTCGACCCCGACCGCGTGCGCGCGCGGTTCCCCGAGGTGGCCGCGCTCTGCGCCGCCTACGGCATCGACCTGGCCCGCGACCCCGTGCCGGTCACCCCGGCCGCGCACTACGCGATGGGTGGAGTGCTCACCGACCTTCGCGGCCGCACCACCGTGCCCGGGCTCTGGGCCGTGGGCGAGTGCGCCTGCACGGGGCTTCACGGGGCCAACCGCCTGGCATCGAACGGGCTGCTCGAAGCCGCCGCACTCGGTCGACGCGCGGCGGACGACGTCGCAGCGGGCGGCGGGACCCCGGCGCCCGGTCCGCGTACCGAGCCCCGGGCGTTTTTGGCCGGCGACGCCGACGGCGCGGCGGTGAATGAGGCCGTGGGGCGCATCATGTGGCAGGGCTGCGGCCTGGAGCGCGACGCGCAGGGCCTCGGCGACGCCGTCGCCGCCCTCGATGCCCTCCCCCGCCCCGCCGACGCGCAGGCCGCCGGGCTGCTCGACATCGCCCGCGTCACCGCCCTCGCCGCGCTCGCGCGCGAGGAAAGCCGCGGCGCCCACTTCCGTACCGACTTCCCCGAGCCGGACCCCTCGCAGGCGCACCGCACCTGCTGGGCCGCTGACACCCCGACGGCCATGCCGTCCATCGACCTCACGGAGGTAGCGTGACCACGATCGCCCCCACCTGCGCCATTCCCGCGCCAGAGGGGACGGTCCCCGAGGCGGAACTGATCGCCCGCGCGGCGGCGGCACGGGAGGCACTGGGCGATCGCCTGGTGATACTCGGTCATCACTACCAGAAGCATGAGGTCATCCGGTTCGCCGACATCACGGGCGATTCGTTCCTGCTCGCCCGCCGCGGCGCGGAGGCCACCCAGGCCGATGTGATGGTGTTCCTCGGCGTGTACTTCATGGCCGAGGCCGCGGACATCCTCAGCCAGCCGCACCAGCGGGTGGTGCTCCCCGACCTGGGCGCGGGGTGCCACCTGGCCGAGTGCGCGGACATCTTCACGGTGAACGACGCCTGGGGGCAGATCACCGCGCAGTTCCCCGACCGCACCATCGTGCCGCTCACCTACATGAACTCCGGCGCCGACCTGAAGGCCTTCGTGGGGCGCAACGGCGGAGCGGTCTGCACGTCGGGCAACGCCGAGCGGGCGTTCCGCTGGGCCCGCGAGCGGGGCGACATGGTGTTCTTCTTCCCCGACGAGCACCTGGGCCGCAACACCGCGTGCCTGCTGGGCATGCAGCCGACCGACCCGGTGGTGTGGGACCCGCGCCAGGCCCATCTCGGCGGAGTCGCGCCCGACGCCCTCGCGGCGTCGGAGATCGTGCTGTGGAAGGGCTTCTGCAACGTCCACACGGGATTCACGGTGCGGCAGGTCGACGAGGCCCGCGCCGCCCACCCGGACGTGACGGTGATCGTGCACCCCGAGTGCCCGCGCGCGGTGGTGGAGGCCGCCGACGAGGATGGCAGCACCGAGTACATCATCCGGCGCCTCGACGAGCTGCCGGCGGGATCGACGGTGGCCATCGGCACCGACTGGAACCTGGTGGACCGCCTGCGCATCAACCACCCGGACAAGACGGTCTTCTGCCTCAAGGAGGACCTGTGCCCGTGCGTGACGATGAACCGCATCACGCTTCCGAAGCTCACGTGGACGCTCGAGAACCTGGCGGCCGGTGAGGTGATGAACGTGGTGAGCGTGGACGAGGACATGGCCGCCGAGGCGCGCCTGGCCCTCGACCGCATGCTCGACCTCTGATGGACCTGGCCGACCTGGTGGCCGCCGCGCTGGCCGAGGACCTCGGTGAGCGCGGCGACGTCACCTCACTGGTGACGATCCCCGATGATGCCCGCGCCCGAGGGCGCGTGGTGGCCCGCTCGGGCGGGGTGCTTGCCGGTCGGGCCTTCGGCGAGGAGGTGCTGCGCCAGATGGGCGTGACCGGCACCTGGCAGGCCACCGACGGGGCCGTGCTCTCGCCCGGTGAGAGCGCGCTGGGCGTGGACGGCCCCGCGCGCGCGGTGCTCTCGGCCGAGCGCACGCTGCTCAACGGGATGTCGCACCTCTCGGGCATCGCCACGCTCACCGCCCGCTACGTCGAGGCCGCCCGCCCCGCGAGGGTGCTCGACACCCGCAAGACCACGCCGGGCTGGCGCGTGCTCGAGAAGCAGGCCGTGGCTGCCGGCGGCGGCGTGAACCACCGCATGGGGCTGCACGACATGGTGCTGGTGAAGGACAACCACCTGGCCATGGGCGAGATGGACCTTCAGGCCGCGGTGGCCCGGGCGCGCGATGAGCTGCCCGGGGTACCCGTGGAGGTGGAGGCGGACGACCTGGCGGGCGTGGAGCTGGCGCTCGCCGCCGCGCCCGACCGGGTGCTGCTCGACAACATGGACGAGGCGACGATGCGCGCCGCCGTGGAGATGTGCGCAGGCCGCGCCGAGACCGAGGCCTCGGGTGGAATGGATGTCGAGGGCGTGGCGCGCGCCGCCGCCTGCGGGGTGGACTACGTGAGCGTGGGAGCCCTGACGCACTCGGCGCCGGCGCTCGACCTTGCACTCGACCTCGACTAGCCCAGTCACCGCGGGCACGCCCCACATGCGCGGATGGGTGCCGGGCACGGGCGTTGCAGGTTGCCCGAACCATGGGCCGACGCCCGACGTCAGGCGTATCCTCGGTACTCGACCGTGACTCCGGCCGACACAACGATCCATGTCCTTCTCCCGGTACTCGGCGAGTCCGTGACCGAGGGCACCGTGATCGAGTGGATGAAGGCGGTCGGTGAGCCCGTGGAGGAGGGCGAGACCCTCCTCGAGGTGACCACCGACAAGGTGGACGTGGAGATTCCCGCGCCTGCATCGGGAGTTCTGGCCGCAATCGTGGCGGACGCCGGCGCGGCCGTCGAGGTGGGGCAGGCGCTGGGCGAGATCGCCCCGGGCGACGGGTCTCCTCCTGCAGCGGCCGCACCGTCCGCCGCACCGTCCGCCGAGGAGGCCACGGCGGCCCCCGCCGTCACCCCGGCCGGCGGCAACGGGGCCGGGCCACTCGCCGTGCCGCCCGTGCGCGACGTGGCCGCGTCACCCATCGCGCGCCGGGTGGCGTTCGAGCAGGGCGTCGACCTGGCGCACGTGCCGGGCAGCGGGCCGGGCGGCCTCATCCGCCGGGCTGACGTCGAGAACGCGGGCCGCCCCGGCGGCATGCCCGAGCCCCCGCCGCCGCCCGGCGGGGAACTGGTGAAGCTCACCGGCCCCGCGGCAGCCCTGGCCGACTACATGGACGACAGCCGGTCGATCCCCACGGCCACCACCTTCCGCACCATCTCGGTGCAGATGCTCGACGCCGAGCGCAAGCGGCTGAACGAGGCCCTCGCGGTGGCCGGCGGCGGCAAGCTGTCGTTCACGCACGTCATCGCCTGGGCGATCGTGCGGGCGGTGCAGAGGACGCCCGTGATGAGCACGGCCTTCGCCCGGGTGGACGGCGTGCCCAACAAGGTTCCGCGCGAGGTCGTGAACCTCGGCATCGCCGTGGACGTGGAGCGCAAGGACGGCAGCCGATCGCTGCTGGTGCCGGTGATCCACGACTGCGGGGCGCTGGGCTTCCAGGGCTTCCGCGCGGCGTTCGACGATCTCATCCAGCGCTCGCGCGTGGGCAAGATCAGCCCTGATGAGCTCACGGGCGCAGGCGTCACGCTCACCAACCCGGGGGGCTTCGGCACCAACGCCTCGGTGCCCAGGCTCATGCCGGGGCAGGGCACGATCGTGGCCACCGGCGGCATCACCTGGCCGCCCGGCATGGAGGGCGTGCCCGACGACCTGCTGAAGGTGTGGGGCGTGTCGAAGGTGATGACCGTGACCTCCACCTACGACCACCGTGTCATTCAAGGCGCTGAGAGCGGGGCCTTCCTGCGCGACATCGCGGGACTGCTGGCCGGGGACGAGGGCTTCTACGACGAGATCCGCCAGGCGCTCGGCCTTCCGGCCCAGCCGCCGCTCGACTTCACCCCGCAGGCGGCCGCGCCCGACGGGGCCGCACCGGCCGTGGCTGCCAGCGCCGACGAGGACACCCTCATGGCGCTGGCCGGCGCGATGTCTCTTCTGCGGGCGTTCCGCACCTACGGCCACCTGGCCGCGCACCTCGATCCGCTGGGCTCGGCGCCGCCCGGCGATCCGTCGCTCGAACCGGCGTGGGTGGGGCTGACGCCCGAGCACATGAAGCTGGTGCCGGCATCGCTGCTGGGCGTGGCCGTGCCCGGCGCCACGTTCGCCGAGGCCTACCCGGCGCTGCAGGACACCTACTGCGGCACCATCGCGTACGAGATCGAGCACATCTCCGACCACGACCAGCGCCAGTGGCTGCGCGAGTTCATCGAGTCGGGGCAGGTGCGCACGCCGCTCCCGCGCGACGAGCGGCGCGCCACCCTCGAGCGCCTGGTGTCGGTGGAGGTGTTCGAGCGGTTCCTGCGCCGCACGTACCTGGGCCAGAAGACCTTCTCGCTCGAGGGCTGCGACGCGCTCATCCCCATGATGGACGAGGCGATCCAGCGCCTGGCCGAGGCCGGCGTGCCCGAGGTGCACGTCGGCATGGCGCACCGCGGGCGCCTTGCCAGCATCATGCACACGGTGGGGCGCCCGCCCGAGTCGATCCTGGCCGAGTTTGAGGGCCAGATGGAGCACGAGGCCGACGACGAGCACGCCGACGGCGAGCCCTACGCGGCGGCGGGCGACGTGAAGTACCACCTGGGCGCCGAGGGCACCTTCAAGGCCCGGTCGGGCAAGTCGGTGCAGGTGCAGCTGGCCGCCAACCCCAGCCACCTCGAGCAGGTCAACGCGGTTGCCGAGGGCGGCGTGCGCGCCAAGCAGACCATCCGCGCCACCAACATCGCCGAGCACGAGCCCGACCGCGCGGTGGCGCTGCTCATCCACGGCGACGCGGCGTTCCCCGGGCAGGGCGTGGTGGCCGAGACCCTCAACCTGCAGGGGCTGGTGGGCTACTCCACGGGCGGCACCATCCACGTGATCGTCAACAACCAGGTGGGCTTCACCACCGACCCCGAGGACAGCCGCTCCACGCGCTACGCCAGCGACATGGCCAAGGGCTTCGACATGCCCATCGTGCACGTGAACGCCGACGACGTTGACGCCTGCATCGCGGCCGTGAACCTGGCCGTGCAGTTCCGCGCGCGGTTCGGCCACGACGTGCTCATCGACCTCATCGGCTACCGCCGCCTGGGCCACAACGAGCTCGACGAGCCCGCCTACACCCAGCCCGTGATGGCGCGCACCATCAAGGACCACCCTACGGTGGCGCGCATCTACGCCGATCGCCTCATCGCCGACCGGGTGATCACCGAGGACGACCACGCCGCGATGGTCGCGGGCGCCGAGGAGCGCATGTCGTCGGCCCACAAGCGCGTGCAGTCGGGCCTGGAGCAGGGATCCGACCAGGAGAGCTCGCGCGACAAGCGCCGCCGCGCCAAGACGCAGGTGGTGAAGACCCGCGTGAGCGCATCCACCCTGCGCAGCCTCAACGAGCAGTTGCACCTGCCGCCCGACGGCTTCCCGGTGCACGACAAGCTCACGCCGCAGCTCGACCGGCGGCGCGCGGCGCTTGCCGAGGACGGGGGCATCACATGGGCACACGCCGAGGCGCTGGCCTTCGCATCGCTGCTCACCGAGGGCGTGCCGATCCGCCTCACCGGCCAGGACGTCGCCCGCGGTACCTTCACCCAGCGGCACCTCGAATTGCACCACACGCTCGACGATGCCACGTACATGCCCGGCAAGGGCGAGGTGTACGTGCCCATGCAGCACCTGCTGCGCGCCAAGGCATCGTTCGAGCTGCACAACAGCCCGCTGTCGGAGGCCGCGTGCGTGGGCTTCGAGTACGGCTACTCCACCACGGCGCCCGAGGCGCTGGTGATCTGGGAGGCGCAGTACGGCGACTTCGCCAACGGCGCGCAGATCATGGTCGACCAGTTCCTCGCAGCCGGCGAGGCCAAGTGGGGCGTGCGCTCGCGCCTCACGCTGCTGCTGCCCCACGGCTACGAGGGCAACGGGCCCGAGCACTCGTCAGGTCGCCCCGAGCGCTTCCTGCGCCTGGCGGCCGAGGGCAACATGCGCATCGCCAACTGCTCCACGGCCGCCAACTACTTCCACCTGCTGCGCCGCCAGGGCCTGCTCGATGAGATCCGGCCCCTCGTGGTGTTCACGCCCAAGAGCCTGCTGCGCGCGAAGGCCGCCTCCAGCAGCCTCGACGACCTCACCAAGGGTCGCTTCGAGCCCGTGCTCGCCGATCCGCGCGTGACCGACCCCGACGCGGTCACCCGCCTGCTGCTGTGCACCGGCAAGATCTTCCACGAGATCGACGCCCACGCCGATCGCGAGGACCACCCTGAGCTGGCGATCGGGCGCATCGAGCAGCTGTATCCGTTCCCGCGCGAGGAGATCCTCGCCCTGTTCGAGAGCTACCCGAACCTCGAGGCCGTGCAGTGGGTGCAGGAGGAGCCGCGCAACATGGGCGCCTGGTCGTTCGTGACCCGCCGCATCGAGCGCCTGCTGCCCATCGAGAGCTTCGAGTACATCGGTCGCCCGGCGCGCGCGTCGGTGAGCGAGGGCTACCCGCAGACCCACCAGCTCGAGCAGGCACGCGTGCTCGAGGATGCCCTCGCCGGCAGGGAGATGACCTTCGGATGAGCGACGGGCCGCGGGTGGTGGTGCTGGGCGGAGGGCCCGGCGGGGACGTCGCAGCGCTGCGCGCCGCGCAGATGGGGGCGCAGGTGGTGCTAGTGGAGCGCGCCGAGCTGGGAGGAACGTGCCTCAACTGGGGCTGCATCCCCACCAAGGCGCTGCTGGCCGCCAGCGACCTCCTGCGCAAGATCCGCGAGGCCAAGGAGTTCGGCATCCTCGTGGGCGAGGTGGGCTACGACTTCGCCGCCATGATGGCCCGCAAGGACGACATCGTGCTGCGCATGCGCGGTGGCGTGGAGGGCGCCTGCGAGCGCAAGGGCATAACGGTGGCGCGCGGCCAGGGCGTGGTGGAGGGCGACGCCGTGGTGGTGGACGGCACGCGGCATGAGTACGACCACCTCATCGTGGCGGTGGGCACCGAGCCGGCGGGCCTGCCCGGCATCGACATGGACAACCCGGCGGTGCTCACGAGCAACGACGTGCTGGTGATGCCCGAGGTCCCCGAGAGCATGATCGTGCTGGGCGCAGGGGTGATCGGCTGCGAGTTCGCGAGCCTGTTCCAGCCGCTGGGCGTGAAGATCACCATGGTCGAGATGCTCGACCGCATCCTGCTGGGCATCGACTCACGCACGGCGAAGCAGTTCCAGAAGACGCTCGAGAACGACGGCGCCGAGATCCACCTGGGCCGGCGCCTGGAGGAGATCACCTCCTACTCGGATGACGGCATCAGCATCCGGCTCGACGACGGCACGGAGCTCTCGGCAGAGAAGCTGCTGGTGTCGATCGGCCGCAAGCCACAGACCCACCACATCGGCCTCGAGGATGCCGGCGTGGAGGTGAACGAGCGCGGCCACGTGGAGGTGGATGAGTTCCTGCGCACGGCCAACCCGAAGATCTGGGCGGTGGGCGACTGCGTCGGCGGCCTGCAGCTGGCGCACCTGGCGTCGGCAGAGGGGGCGCGCGCCGTCGAGAACATCCTCGGTCCGCACATGGTGCCGATGGATCGCACCGTGGTGCCGTCATGCATCTACACCCACCCCGAGATCGCCACGGTGGGCCTCGACCGCGACACCGCGGCAGAGGCCGGCATCGAGGTGAAGATCGGCCAGGCGCGCTTCGCCGGGTCGGGCAAGGCGCTGGGCGAGGGCGAGCCCGACGGCTTCGCCCAACTGGTGGCCGACGCCGACACCGACCTGCTGCTCGGCGCCACCATCATGGGCGCCCACGCCGTGGAGATGATCCACGAGGTGGGCGTGGCCATCAGCGACGGTTACACCATGCGCGACCTGGGCGAGATCATCCACGCGCACCCCACCATCAGCGAGATGGTGATGGACGCCGCCCAGCAGGGCGAGGGCGTGGCGCCCTACCTCTCGTAGCAGTGCCGGCGCCGCCCGCGGCATGGCGGGTGGAGCGACCGGACGCCCAGCCGGTGCCCGATGCGCTGGCGATGTCCGAGGCGCTGCTCGGAGGGACCGGGGACGCCGAGTGCAGCGCCGGGGCCCACCACGCGCAGCCGAGCCCGACGGCCCAGCGTGAACCCGTGCTCGTGGTGCACCGCGTGTCACCCGCGGCGATCACGGTGGGGCGGGCGCAGCGAGGCGACGTGGACCCCGGCGCGGCGCGGGCCGAGGGGCTCGAGGTGGTGCTCCGCCCGTCCGGCGGCGGCCCGGTGCTGTGGGATGACGACCTCATCGCCATCGACGTCATCCTGCCCGCGGGGCACCCGCTGCTTCCCGTTGACGTGGTGGAGGCCTACCGGTGGGTGGGCGAGGGCGTGGCCCACGCGCTGGAGGGCCTCGGCGTGACCGGAGCCCGCGCCCTGCCACCCGCAGAGGCGCGCGAGTGGCCATGCGGGGCCGCCGCCGCGATGTGCTTCGGCGGGCTGTCGCCATGGGAGGTCGTGGTGGGCCAGCGCAAGGTGCTCGGCCTCTCGCAGGTGCGCCGCACGGCCGGGGCCATCATCCAGGTGGGCGTACCCATGCGGCTCGATGCCGCGCGCCTGGCCCGGGCCGTGGGCGCACCGGCCGAAGCAGCCGACGACCTGCGCGCGCGCACCGCGGGCATCGGCGATCTCGCCCCGGGCGTCAGCCCTGACGACGTCGAGGGGGCGATCGTCGGTGCCCTGCTGGCCTGCGGCCCGGGCGCCAGGCCCGGGCGTCGATGAGCGGCACTTCGTAGCGCTGCATCTCGCGGTCCGCGGTCACCGGCGTGAGACCCTCCATCTGCGCCTGGGCTACGAGCAGCTGGTCGAAGGGGTCGCGGTGCACCAGTGGCAGATCACCGGCGGCAAGGCCGTGATCGAGCGTGACCGGGAGTTCCTCGAACACGCCGTTCACCATCCAGAGGCCCACATCGCTGTCGGCGCGGAGCTTGCCGAGATTCCACTTGATCGCGATCTCCCATCCGGACACCGCGCTCACATACGCCTCGGTGCCCGGCCACTCGATGGGCGCCACGGCCTGCTTGCCGAGGCGCTCGCCGGCGTCGGCCCACCAGATGAAGGTGGATGTGTCGGGCAGCACCCTCATGCCTCGGATCCGCAGACGAGTTCCTCGAACTCCGGCAGCGGTGCGTCGAAGTCATCGGCCATCCAGACCGTGCCCTGCGCGAAGCCGCGCGGGCGTGCCCGGGCATCCTCGTAGGCGACGATGCGCGCCACGGGGGTGCCGTTGTTCTCCACCACCACCTCGTCGCCATCCTGCGCGCGGCGCACGAGGCGCGAGAAGTGGGTCTTCGCCTCGTGCATTCCCACCGTCACCCATGCCATCTCCACCCCCATGTGGACTAGGCGGACTAGGTCAGGGCCGGGAGGCCATCACCGCGACCGGCGGAGGCAGGATCCCCCGCGCGGGCGGCTAATTTCGCCGTGATGACCTCCCCGTCCCGCCGAAGGCCGGCGCAGCGCCGACGCCCCACGTCCACGCGGGCCAAGCAGAACCGCGTGCTCGCCGGGCTATGCGTGGTGGCCGCCGTGGGGCTGGTGGCGGTGGTGGCATCGGGCACCGGGTCCGATCCCACGGTCACGGCGGCCAACGCCGAGGCCACTGCGGCGCCGGCGTCCGGATACACGCCGGGCGGCAGCCAGGGCGCGCAGCAGGTGGCCGTCACCACCCCCACCGCCCCGACCACGACCGAAGGCGCAGGCGCGGCCCCGGGCGCATCGGGCGTGTCGGTGGCCGCCGTGGGCGACACCGTGATGGGCACGCCCGAGTTCGGGCTGCCGCCGGCCGGGGGCTCCACTCTCTTCACCGGCGTCAAGCCGCTGCTCAAGGGCGATGTGGTGTTCGGCAACCTCGAGTCGGCGCTGGCCACCGGCCCCAGCGCCAAGTGCGGCAGCGGAAGCGGTGGCAGCTGCTACGCGTTCGCCAGCCCGCCGCCGTATTCCCGCAACCTGAAGAACGCCGGCTTCACCGTGATGAGCATCGCCAACAACCACTCGAACGACTGGGGCACGGCGGGCATCCGGTCGACGGTTCGCGCCCTTGATTCGGTGGGCATCCTGCACGCCGGTCGGCCCGGCGAGATCGCCGTGCTGACGCTGCCGAATGGCACCAAGGTGGCGATTGTCGGCCTTGCGCCGTACGCGTGGAGCCAGAACTCGCTCGACATCCCCGGCGCGCAGCGCCTGGTGAGGAAGGCCACGGGCATCGCGCCGATCGTGATCGCCAGCTTCCACGGCGGCGCGGAGGGCACGGCCTATCGCAGCGTGCCCCAGGGCGCCGAGACCTACCTTGGCGAGCCGCGCGGTGAGACCCGTCGCCTGGCCCGCGGGCTGGTGGATGCCGGTGCCGACCTGGTCATCGGCCACGGCCCGCATGTGATGCGCGGCATGGAGTTCCGCAACGGTCGGCTCATCGCCTACAGCCTCGGAAACTTCCTGGGCTACAAGGTGTTCGGCACGGGGTCATACGCGGGCCAGAGCGGGGTGCTGAAGGTGAAACTCGCGCCCGACGGGCGGTTCGAGTCGGGATCGCTCGCCCCCGTGCGCCTCTCGGGCGACGGCGTGCCATCACCCGGGGGATCCAGCGTGCGCGATGTCGCCGCGCTCTCGCGTGCCGACTTCGGGCGGTCGGCGGCGAAGCTCAGCGCCCGCGGGGCCATCACCCCGCCCTAGGACACGGACCCACTCTGGGTCCCCGACCCGCGCTGGGCCAGGGCGGCGTGCAGCGGACCGCCCACGGCGGGCGTGAGGCCGTCCACCCGGGCCACCAGCACGGCGGGTCCGTGCTCGGCGCGGGCGAGCATGTCACCGACGGCCGCCGGGAGATCCGCGGGGTCCGTCACCGACTCCGCGCTGGCCCCGAAGCCGCGGCAGATGCCGGCGATGTCCAGCGGCGGGTCGGTGACGTCAAGGCCCGGCCACCCGCCCTGCGGGGTGCCGGTGAGCCCCTCCATTCCCGCGCGCAGGATCTCATACGACGAGTTGTCGGCCACGACGAGCGCCAGGCGGCAGCGCTCGTGCGCGGCGGTCCAGAGCGCGTGCACGCCGAACATGAGCGAGCCGTCGCCCTGGGCGCACACCACGCGGCGCGTGGGATCGGCGATGGCGGCGCCCACTGCGGCCGGCAGACCCCACCCCAGCGCGCTGCCACGATGCCACATGCATGAGCCCACGTCGCGGTCGCCAAGCGCCACGCGCAGGTCGCGGGTGGAGGTGATGCCCTCGTCCACCACCAGGTCGGCGAGGGCCACCCCCTCGCCGAGGGCCGCCGACAGCGCAGCGGGGGAGATCACCTCTGCGCCGTCGGCGCGGGCGCGTAGCTCGGCACGGGCGTTGGCGCGCGCGGCCTCGTGGGCCGTGGAGAGCATTGCGCGTCGCGCGGCGGCGGCCTCACCCAACAGGGCGAGCACGGCGCGCAGGGCGTCCCCCGGCTCGGCCACGATTCCCACCTCCGGGGCGACCATGCGCCCGATCTCCTCCGGGTCCACGTCCACGTGGATCAACCGGGTTCCATCGGGCATCGGTGCCCCGGGGCTCCAGCCGAACAGCCGGAACACCGGCATGCCGACGGCCAGCACCACGTCGTGCCCCGCCAGCGCCTGGCGGATGGGTGCGGCGGCGCGGGGCATTGGGCCGGCCCAGGCGGGGTCGTCGGTGTCGAGCGGCATGAGAGCCGCGAAGGGCTCGCCCATCACCGGCGCGCCCAGCCGGGCGGCGAGGGCGGACAGTTCTGCCTGGGCGTGGTAGTGCGCCACGCCATCGCCCGCCAGGATCACCGGCGACGATGCCGCCGCGAGCAGGGCGGCCGCGCGAGCGAGGTCGGCGGCATCGGGCGGGTCGAGGCGCTGCGGCCCGGTGGGCAAGGCCGGCAGCGGATCGGCTGCACCCGCCTGCGCCTCGAGCGGGATGCTCAGCACCGCCGGGCCCGCGGGCGGGCCGAACGCGGCCCGCACGGCCTCTGCGAGCATCGGCCCCAGCATCGCCGGGTCGGTGACCTCCTCCGCATAGCGGGCGAGCGGCCGGGCCATGCCGATGACATCCCCGCCCAGGAAGGGCGCACCGGGGAGCATCGACGAGAGCTGCTGGCCCACGATCACCAGCAGCGGAACCCGGGCGCGTGCGGCGTTGAGCACCCCGCTCATGGCGTTGGCCATGCCGGGCTGCACGTGCACCAGGGCCACCCCGAGGCGCCCGGACGCCTGCGCGTAGCCGTCGGCCATGCCCATGACCACCGGCTCGGTGAGCCCCAGCACGAACCGCGGTCGCCCCGGGGCCGCCAGGGCGTCCATGAGCGGCAGCTCGGTGCTTCCCGGATTGCCGAATATGACCTCGACGCCCTGCGCGACGAGCGCGTCGAGCAGGGCGTCCGAGCCGGTCATGCGCCTACCTGCCGCCCCCGCCGAAGATCTGGAGGAAGAACAGGAAGACGTTGAAGATGTCGAGGAAGATCCCCAGCGCGATCGGCACCGCCACATTGCCGGTGGTCGACTTGCGCAGGCGCTGGAAGTCGAAGGCCGTCCAGAAGGCGAAGATGGCCAGCCCGAGGACCGACCAGATCAGGTAGCCCGCGGGGATCTGCACGAAGATCATCACGATGCCGAACACGATCAGGCCGATGAGCGCCCAGAAGAAGAAGCGCACGTACGGCGCGAGGTCGCGGCGGGTGGCGTAGCCCCACGCGCCGAAGGCCGCGATGAACAGTGCGGTGGCGCCGGCGGCCTGCCACAGCACCTGGGCGCCGTTCACCGACACGTACACCTGCAGCGCCGGGCCCACGGCCATGCCGAGCAGCAGCCCGACGACGAACAGCAGCGTCATGCCGAGCGGGCCGCTCTGCTTCTTGATGAAGCCGCTGGCCAGGATGAGCACGAAGGCGCCGATCCAGCAGGCGATCATGGCGCCGCCGCTGAAGTCTCGGGCGATGAAGGCGCCGGCGGCGGTGAATCCGCAGGTGACGGCCACGAGGAACATCACGCGGCTGAGCAGCGCCTTCTGCGTTACCTGCTCGACCTCCTGGGCCTGCGCCTGCTGCGCGGCGGTTGCCTGGTCGTACCAGGTGGGTTGGCGTGTCTCCTCGGCCACTCGGCGTCTCCCCTATCCGTCGGTGAGCGGGGCCATGGTCAGCCCCGCCTGCTTCAACTGGTCCCAGATGAGTTCCGCGCGCTCATGATCGCCCCTCCACACGGTGGCCTGCCCCGAGTTATGGATGGTATTCGCGAGCTTCAGCCCCTTGGCGTAGTCCACCTCGGGGACGAACTGCGACAGGATCGTCGCCACACCCTCGAACGTGTTGTGGCTGTCGTTCATCACGATCACCGAGACCGGCCTTCCAAGGCCGGCCCCCGGGCCGGTGGTGCGGATCGTCTCCGCAGGCGGCGTGAGGACGTCGGAACCCACGAATGGGGATGATAGTAGGCGATCCCTGGTGACAGTCACCGCGGCCGCCTGGTGACTGTCACCGCTCGGGCCATATCCGCCCGGTCGCGGCGATAGCGTTCACCCGTGACCACGGCACCCGCCCCGGATGTGCTCGTCCCGTTCCACCCCGCGGTGGCCGAGTGGTTCACGCGCGCGTTCGCGGGGCCGACTCCCCCGCAGGCGCAGGGATGGCCACATATCGCCGGCGGCGAGCACACGCTTATCGTGGCGCCCACCGGATCGGGAAAGACCCTGGCGGCGTTCCTCTGGGGGCTCAACCAGATCGCCTCGGCGCGGCTCGCCGGAGCCCCGTCGGCGCTGGATGGTGACAGTCACCCGGGGGAGTCGGTGACTGTCACCGATGACGGCGTCGATGCCGGTCGCATCCTTTACATCTCTCCCCTCAAGGCACTCAACTACGACGTGGAGCGCAATCTTCGCGGGCCGCTCGCGGGCATCGCGGAGTCGGCGCGGCGCTTGGGGCTCGAGCCGCCCGAGATCACGGTGGGCGTGCGCACCGGCGACACGCCGCAGTCTGAGCGGCAGCGCATGCTGCGCAATCCGCCGGACATCCTCATCACCACCCCCGAGAGCCTCTACCTGCTGCTCACCAGCAAGGGCCAGGAGATGCTGCGGGGGGTGACCGGCGTGATCGTTGACGAGATCCACGCGATGGCGGGCACCAAGCGCGGCAGCCACCTGGCGCTGTCGCTCGAGCGGCTGGAGGACGTCGCCGAGCAACCCATCCAGCGCATCGGGCTCAGCGCCACGCAGCGGCCGCTCAGCGAGATCGCGCGGTTCCTCGGGGGCCAGGACGACGACGGCGCGCCGCGCCCGGTGAGCCTCGTGGATGCCGGCCGGGTGAAGGAACTGGACCTCGAGGTGATCGTGCCCGTGGACGACATGCGCGACATGGCCGAGCCCGGGCGAGGCCCTGAGGACGGCGGCGGGCAGGACCTGCTCGACGTCATCGGCGGCGGCGGCACCCGCAGGTCGATCTGGCCCGCGATGTACCCGGCGCTGCTCGAGCTGGTGAAGGCCCATCGCAGCACGCTGATCTTCGTGAACAACCGGCGATCGGCCGAGCGGCTGGCGCTGCGCCTGAACGAGCTGGCCGAGGAGGAGGTGGCGCGCGCCCACCACGGCTCGCTGGCCCGCGAGCAGCGCACGATCATCGAGGAGGACCTGAAGGCCGGGCGCATACCGGCGCTGGTGGCCACCAGCAGCCTCGAGCTTGGCGTGGACATGGGCGCCGTGGACCTGGTGATACAGGTGGAGAGCCCGCGCAGCGTGGCGCGCGGAATACAGCGCGTGGGCCGCGCGGGTCACCGCATCGACGTGCCGAGCAGGGGGCGCATCTTCCCCAAGTACCGGGGTGACCTGCTCGAGTGCGCCGCGGTGGTGGAGCGCATGCGCGAGGGCGCCATCGAGGAGACCCACGTGCCGCGCCTGCCGCTCGACGTGCTGGCGCAGCAGGTGGTGGCCATGGTGTCGGGCGATGAGCCCATGGCCGTGGACGAGGTGCTGGCCACCGCGCGGCGCAGCTACCCCTTCGCCGACCTCTCGCGCGACCAGTTGGAGGGCGTGCTCGACATGCTCGCCGGCCGGTATCCGTCGGATGAGTTCGCCGAGCTCAAGCCCCGCGTGGTGTGGGACCGCGCCGAGGGCATCCTGCGCGGCCGCGACGGCGCCCGGCGCCTGGCCGTGGAGAACGCCGGCACCATCCCCGACCGCGGGCTGTTCGGGGTGTTCCTGGCCGACGGCCGCACGCGGGTGGGCGAGCTGGACGAGGAGATGGTGTATGAGGCCCGGGCCGGCCAGGCGTTCATGCTCGGCGCATCCACGTGGCGCATCGAGCAGATAACCCGCGACCGCGTGCTGGTGTCTCCCGCCCCGGGTGCACCGGGCGCCGTGCCCTTCTGGCGCGGCGAGGGCGTGGGGCGCCCCTATGAGCTCGGCGCGGCCGTGGGGCGCATGGCCCGCGACCTCGCCGCCGCAGATCCCGCCGACGCCACCGCGCGCCTCAAGGCCGACAGCCGGTTCGACGACCGCGCGGCCGCCAATCTCATCCAGTACGTGCGCGACCAACTGCAGGCCACCGGCACGGTGCCCAGCGACATCGGCATCGTGGTGGAACGATTCCGCGACGAGATCGGCGACTGGCGGCTGTGCGTGCTCTCGCCCTTCGGCGCGCGCGTGCACGCTCCATGGGCGCTGGCCATACAGGCCCGGCTGCGCGAGGCCACCGGCACCGACCCGCACGTGATCTGGAGCGACGACGGCATCGCCTGCCACGTGGTGGATGGCGACACGCTGCCCCCCACCGACGTGCTGCTGCCCGACGCCGCGGACGTGGAGGACCTCATCCTCGGCGAGCTGGGCGGCACCGCGCTGTTCGGGTCGCGCTTCCGCGAGAACGCCTCGCGCGCGCTGCTGATCCCCCGCCGCCACCCCGGCCGCCGCACGCCCCTATGGCAGCAGCGGCTCAAGGCCTCGTCGCTGCTCGAGGTCGCGCGTCGGTTCGGGTCGTTCCCGGTGATCCTCGAGACCTACCGCGAGTGCCTGAACGACTGGTTCGACATGCCCGCGCTGCGCGACCTGCTCGGGCGCATCGCGTCGCGCGAAGTGGCGGTGACCGAGGTGGAGACCGACTCGGCGTCGCCCTTCGCCGGGGCGCTGCTGTTCGAGTACGTGGCGTCCTACATGTACGACGACGACACCCCCGCGGCCGAGCGCCGGGCACAGGCCCTGGCCCTCGACCGCGACCTGCTGCGCGAGCTGCTGGGCCAGGACGAGCTGCGCGAGCTCATCGACCCGGACGCGCTCGACGACCTCGAGGCCGATCTTCAGGGGCTCAACCCCGAGCGCCCGGCGCGCGGGGTTGACAGCGTGCACGACCTGCTGCGCCGCCTCGGCGACCTGACCGAGGACGAGATCGCCCGCCGCATGGAGCAGCCCGACGCCATGCCGGCGGTGCTCGACCAGCTCGAGCGCGAGCGCCGCGCCGCCCGCGCGCGCGTGGCCGGAGATGACCGCCTCATCGCCGCCGAGGACGCCGGCCGCTACCGCGACGGGCTCGGGGTGATGCCTCCCCCGGGGCTGCCCGACGCCTTCCTCGAGCCCGCCCCGCGCGCGCTGGAGGGCCTGCTTGCCCGCTACGCCCGCACCCACGGGCCCTTCCGCGCCGCCGACGCCGCGCGGCGCCTGGGCGCGTCGCCATCGCTGGTGGAGCAGACCCTGGGCCTGATGGAGGCTGAGGGCGGCCTGGTGCGCGGCCAGATGCGCCCCGGCGGCAGCGGCGAGGAGTGGTGCGATCCCGAGGTGCTGCGTCGCCTGCGTCGCATGAGCATGGCGCGCCTCAGGCGCGAGGTGGAGCCCACCGACCCCGAGGTGCTCGCGCGGTTCCTGCCGCAGTGGCAGCGCATCGACCGGCCCGACTCCCCGCCCGGGCCCGACGCCCTGCGCGACGCCATATCGGGCCTGCAGGGCATCGCGCTGCCCGCGGCCCAGTGGGAGGGCGAGACCTTCCCCCGCCGCCTGGGCTCGTACTCGCCCGCGTGGCTCGACCAGCTGGCGGCCGCCGGCGAGATCACCTGGGTGGGTGCAGGCTCGCTGGGCTCGGGCGGCGGGGGCCGCGTGGCCATCTACCTGCGTGAGGACGCCGCGGTGTTCGGGCCGCCGGCCGCCGACGCCAGCCCCGAGGGCGAGGGCGCCGACCGCATGCGCGCGGCGCTCGCCACCGGCGCTCAGTTCCTCGACGACCTCATCGACATCGCCGATGTGCCCCGCGACGAGGCCGTGGCCGCCCTGTGGGCGCTGGTGTGGGCGGGCGAGGTGACCAACGACCTCTGGACCCCCCTGCGCTCGGGCCCCCGCGGCACCCGGCGCGTGGCGTCCGCCCGCGCGCCGCGCGGGCGCACCTGGGGCCGATCAGCCCGCATGCGCGGCGGCCGCGCCGCGCTGACCGGCGGGCGCTGGGCGCTCACCGCCCCGCTGTTCGACCGGGCACCATCGGTGGCCGACCGCCGCCGGGCGCTGGCCGAGATCCTGCTCGACCGCCACGGCATCGTCACCCGCGGCGCGGTGATGGGCGAGGGAATCCCCGGGGGCTTCAGCGCCGTGTACCCCGACCTCGGCCAGATGGAGACCCTCGGCCTTTGCCGCAGGGGGTACTTCGTGGAGGGGCTCGGCGGAGCGCAATTCGCGCTTCCCGGCGCCATCGACCGCCTGCGCGACCTGCGCGTGGACCGCCTCGAAGGGGACGAGCCCGACGTGCTCATCATCGGCGCGGCCGACCCGGCGCAGCCCTACGGCGCGGCGCTGCCGTGGCCCAAGCGCGAGGGCGGACGCTCGCCGTCGCGGGTGTTCGGCGCGCAGGTGGTGCTGGCCGACGGCGTGCCCATCGCCCACCTGGAGCGCGGTGGGCGCACCATGACCACCCTCGTGGAGCCGGACCACATGTTCCTCGAGCCGGGGCTGCGCGCCCTCGTGCGGTGGGCCGGCGCCGACCGCGCGCGGCGGCTGCGCGTCGAGCGCATCGACGGGACCCCGGCCGCCGACTCCCCCGCGGCCCCCGCCATGGAGCGCGCGGGCTTCCGCGCCGGCTATCGCGGCATGGAGGCCGGCGACTGATGCCCGAGGGGCAGGTGAGCCACCGCAACGCCATCGTGCTCACGCGCGCAATCGCGGGCAGCCCCCTCACGCGGGTGCAGGTGGCCGAGCCGCGCCTGGCGCCCCAGCGCATCGACGAGCGCCTGATCGGCGACGTGCTTGACCGAATGGAGGCCCGCGGCAAGCACCATCTGTTCCGCTTCCGCAGCGGGCGCGTGCTGCACTCTCACCTGCGCATGGGCGGCGTGTGGCGCACGTACGACGCCGACGCGACCATGCCCGAGCGCGGCCTGTGGCTTGCGCTCGGCACCGAGGACGCCGTGGTGGCCCAGTTCCGCGGCCCGGAGATCACGCTGCTCGAGCCGGGCGAGCCGATGCCCCGCATCGACGCCCTCGGCCCGGACCTGCTGGCGGACGACGCCGACCCGGCCGCGATCGGCCTGCGCCTGCTGACCATCGAACCTGGCCGCGCCGTTGGCGACGCCGTGATGGACCAGCGGGTGATGAGCGGCATCGGCAACGTCTACAAGAGCGAGACGTTGTTCCTCGCGGGCGTCGACCCCTGGCGCCAGGTGGGCACGCTCACGCCCGAGGAGGCGCAGTCGATCGGGGCGATCGGCGCCGACCTGCTGGCCACCGGCGTGCGCGATCGGGGGCGCATCCGCACCTACCGCCCCCCGCTCGGCACCGCGCGGCCCGGCGAGCGCACCTGGGTGTACGGACGCCGGGGGCGCCCCTGCCGCAGATGCGGAGCGCCGGTACGCTCACGCGGGCAGGGCGACGCCAACCGCACCACGTACTGGTGCCCCGACTGCCAGGATTGATGGCGTGAGCGTTCCGATGATCCCCATCAGCACCAAGCGGCTCGAGTTCTTCTCGGACGCCGTGCTCGCCGTGGCCATCACGCTGATGGTGCTGCGCATCACGCCACCGATCGTGAGCGGCGGCGACACCCCCGGCGAGGCCCTGTGGTCGGACACCGTCCCCCAGATCATCTACTTCCTCATCACCTTCGCGATCATCACGGGCTTCTGGGTGAGCCACCACGATGTCTTCGCGAAGATGGGCCCCGAGGCGTCGCGGCGGGTGCTCTTCGCGAACATGGCGTTCCTCGCGCTGATCTGCCTCCTTCCCTTCGGGCTGGAGTTCTTCTCGGATGCGCCATCGTCGATCGTCACCACGGCGGTGTACGCCGGCCTGCTGGCGCTCTGCAGCCTCGCGTTGACGTGGCTGCAGAGGGTGGCGGTTGACGACCACAGCCTCGACGGCATCGGCCGTGCCATGGTGTTCCTGCTGGCGATCCCGCTCGCGCCCCTCCTCGGCGGATACTCGCCGCTCATCTGGGTGCTCAACCGGCCCGTCAGCACATACCTCAAGCGCAACTACCCCGGGGGCAGGCACGCCTGATCAGCCCGGCGCGGGATCCCCGTCATCCTCATCGGCGGCCAGCTGCGCGGAGGCCTCGCCGCCGATGAGGATGACCAGGCCCGTGAGGTAGAGGAACACCAGGAAGATCACCACCGCGCCGAGGCTGCCATACACGCGGTTGTACGAGCCGAAATTGTCGACGTAGAGGCGGAAGAGACTGGCCACGATGATCCAGCCGATCACGCCCACCACGGCGCCGGGCACCGCATGACGGGTGTGGGCGGTGGAATCGTTAGGGCCGTAGCGGTAGAGCAGCACGAGGAAACCCCAGAAGATCGCGGCGCCGACGAGAGCCACCCCCACCTGCACGAGCACCTGCGTCGCCTGTCCCGCCCCCACCCGCTCGGCCGCCCACTGCAGCACGGGCGGACCGACCACCGACAACAGCGTGGCCACCACGAACACCAGGGCGGTGAGGACGGCCGTGACGATGGCACGCGCCTTGCCGCGCAGCCATGACCGGTGCGGCCGCTCGAAGGCGTCGTCGAGGCCGTCGGTGATCGACCCCGCCACGTTGCCGGCGAGCCAGAGGCCGATGATCAGTCCGAGCGCCAGGAAGGTGATCGATTGCCCGGTGCTGGACGACGCCGACTGCAGGATCTCGTCGAGGAAGTCGGCCAGCTGGTCGGGGATCGTCCCCCGGGCCCTGTCGATGAGCGACGCGTAGGCCGACGGGCTCGCCACCAGGCCGATGATCGAGATGAGCACGAATGAGAAGGGTATGGATGCGAGGAACGCCACGTAGGCGAACTGGCTCGCCCGGGCCATCTGCGAGTGGCGCATCACCCGGTCGGTGACCGCATTCGTGAGCCGCCAGAGGCCCCCGAGCACGCTCATGGCTTCGTGCGGGGCGGGCGGCGCCTAGCGGCTCTGCGAGAGCAGCACCGCGAGGTCGGCGTACGAGAGCCCCTCGGCGGTCGGCGGCAGCCCCAGGTCGTGCTCGAGCGCGGCCGCCAGCGCGCGGGCGCGCGACAGCACGCTGTCGTGCACGGGCTGGCCGGGCGCGGCATCGGCGATGCGCTTGGCTTCGTTCCTCAGTTGGTTGAGGTCGGCAGCCGGCGAGTGGAAGGTGGGCGGCACGACCGGCGACCAGCCGGTCGTGCCCGGGTCATCGGCCCCGGCATCGGGGGCCACGGCCTCCGGTGCCCCGGCCGTCTCTGCGTTCTCGGTGCTCACGCCGCGCACCATAGCGCGTGAGGACCGGTCAGCGGTCGCTCCTCGGGGCCGCCTCGGGCCGCGGCGCGGCCCGGTCGATCAGCGCCTGCTGGCCCGAGAACGGCGCCTCACCCGGTGCCGGCACCACGCGCACCCATGAGCTGTCGGGGGTGAGCCTCCACGCGCAGGCGGTATCGGCGAGCATGAGGTCCACGATCGACACCAGGTAATCGGCCGCCACCTCGTCATCCACGCGCACCACGAGCTCCACGCGGTCGTCGAGGTTGCGGGCCATGAGGTCGGCCGACCCGGTGAACACCCGCCGGTCGTCTCCGCTGCTGAACACGAAGATGCGCGAGTGCTCGAGGAACCGCCCGACCACCGAGGTGACCCGTATGTTCTCGCTCACGCCGGGGATTCCGGGCAGGAACCCGCAGATGCCGCGCACGCAGATCTCCACCGGCACCCCGGCGCACGACGCCCGGAAGAGCGCGCGGATGATGCGCCCGTCGATCATCGAGTTGAGCTTGAGGCGGATGTGGCCCGGGTGCCCCTGCTCGTGCCGGGCGGTCACCCGGTCAATCTCGTCCACGAGCGCGTCGCGCAGGTGCTCCGGCGCCACCAGCGACTGCCGGTAGCGAGGCGGGCGCGCGAATCCCGTGAGGTAGTTGAAGAGGTCGGCCACGTCGTCCACCACGTCCTCGCGGCACGTGAAGAGCCCGACGTCGGTGTAGAGCCGCGCCGTGGTCGGGTGGTAGTTACCGGTGCCGATGTGCGCATACCGCCGCAGGCGGTTGCCCTCGCGGCGCACCACGAGGCAGAGCTTGGCGTGGGTCTTGAGGCCCGGGAGGCCGTACACCACGTGCACGCCCGCTCGCTCGAGGGCCTTGGCCCAGCGGATGTTCTGCTCCTCGTCGAAGCGCGCCTTGAGCTCCACGAGGCATACCGTGCCCTTGCCGCGCTCGGCGGCGCGGATGAGGGCCGGGACGATCGGCGTGTCACCACTGGTGCGATACAGCGTCTGCTCGATCGTGACCACGTCGGGGTCGTCAGCGGCCTCATACACGAAGCGGGCCACGCTGGCCTCGAACGAGTCGTACGGGTGGTGCACCACGATGTCGGCGCGGCGGATCTCCGTGAACATTCCGCCCTCATCACCGCCGCCCACCAGGCGCGTCGGCACGCGGGGCTCCCACGGGGCGTACTTCAGGTCGGGGCGGTCGATCGACGCCACCTGCCACAGTGAGGTCTGGTCGAGCAGGCTCGAGATGGGATACACCTCATCCTCGGTGACCCCGAGCCCCTCCTTGATCTCCTCCAGCAGGGTGCTGCTGCTGCGGGCCTCGACCTCCAGGCGCACCGGGCCGCCGAACCTGCGGCGGCGCAGCTCGCGCTCCACGGCGTTGAGAAGGTCGTCGGCCTCGTCGGAGATCGAGAAGTCGGCGTCGCGCGTGACCCGGAAGAGCACCCGGCGGGTGATATTCATGCCGGGGAACACCTCGCCGAGGTTGGCGGCGATCACCTGCTCCACCGGCACGAGCATGTCCCCCGCGCGCACGAAGCGCGGCAGCATGCGCGGCACCTTCACGCGCGCGAACCGCGACTCGCCGGTGTCGGGGTCGCGCACGGTGAGACCCAGGTTCAGCGACAGGCTGCTGATGTAGGGGAACGGCAGCCCGGGCCCGACCGCCAGCGGTATGAGCACCGGCTGGATCTCGCGCTCGAACCGCACGTTCAGGTCGTCCTGGGCGGCCTCGGACAGGTCGTCGATGTTCGCCACCACGATGCCCTCGGCGGCGAGCGCGGGGCGCACCTCGTCGCGCCACACCGAGGCCTGCAGGGCCGTCAGCTCGAGCACGCGCTCGCGGATCCCCGTGAGCACCTCCTCGCGCGGCAGTTGGTCGGGCGTGGACGATGTCCGGCCGGCCTCGAGGGCGTCGATAACGCTGGCCACGCGCACCATGAAGAACTCATCGAGGTTGCTCGAGAAGATCGACAGGAACTTGCACCGCTCGAGCAGGGGCTGCGACGGATCGGCCGCGAGCGCCAGCACGCGCGCGTTGAAGTCGAGCCACGAGAACTCGCGGTTCACGTAGATGGCGGGGTCCGAGAGGTCCCGTGACGTCGTGCCCAGGGTGGCCATCCCGGCATCAAAGCCCTTTTCCACCGGCGCTTCCAGCCCGAACGCGGTTTCCGCAACATGGGCGAAACGCGGCGATGCACGCCGCGTCAGCGCGCGCGGCTGCTGGTCCCCCCGCTACCGGTGCCCCCGGTGCCCGCGCCCGGCGTGGTGGCGCCCGCTGCGCCCGCGGTGGTGGTGGGCTTCGTCACCGTGGCGCTCACCAGGTAGCGCGGTCGCACCAGGCGCTGGGCCCCCGCCAGGCGCACCTCGAGCAGGTACTCGCCCTCCTCGGGCGCCCGGTAGGTGAGGGTATCCGCCGGGCCCTTGTTCACCGCGCCGGCCAGCAGCCACTCACGCGCGAACTTCGCCCCCTGCCGGTAGAGCGGGGTGCCGGGCTTCCACAGGTAGAGGTCCACGTCGTTGCCCGGCTGCACCGTGGCTTCGGCCGTGAGCTGCTGGCCCTTCTTCAGGTACACCACCGAGTAGTCGCGAAGATCGGCCCAGGTGCGAAGGCGTCCCTTGCGCTGGCCGTACGAGAACCCACGGGCCACCAGCGGGCTGAGGCCGCGGGCGCCGGGGGCGTCGTCATCGGGCTCGGTGGTGTCGAGCCACGGCGGCTTGGCCGCCAGCGCACGCGGAAGGTCCACCAGCCCGGCGCCGCGTGCCCTGTCGAGGCCGCCCGCGGTGCCCCGCGCCGTGGACATCATGATCTCGGTCAACTGGTCTGCGGTGAGCGACGGCCGCGCGGCCAGCAGGCGTGCCGCCACGCCGGTCACCACCGCGGCGGCCATCGAGGTGCCGGTGCGGGTCTCGAAGCGCTGGCCGCCCTCGGGGCCGCGCGCGCTGCCCGCCACGATGTCGCGGCCAGGCGCCGCGATGGCCACGTGCATGCCACGCGTGCTCTCGGGCAGCGCGGTGCCGGCCTCATCGGTGGCGCCCACGGCGAGCACGTGGCGATATGCCCCGGGGTACTCGCACTGGGTGATCCCTGCGACCCCGCAGGTGTCCTTGCCGCTGTTGCCGCTGGCGGCGACCACGAGGATTCCCGCGCGCACCGCGGCGTTGATGGCGTCCTGCTCCACCTTCGATCGCGACGAGCCCTGCAGGCTGAGGTTGATGATGCGCGCCCGCTGGCTGATCGCGTAGTAGATGCCCTCGGCCACGGCCTGTGCGGATGTCTGGCCCGTGGGCCCGGCGATCTGCACGGGCAGGATCGCCACGCCGGGGTTGGCCTCGGCCCCCGATGCCACCGTGGCGATGACGCCCGCCACCATCGTGCCGTGGCCCTGGGCGTCGACGAGCGGATCGCCGCCGCCGAAGGCGTACGACTTCGCGTGCTGGGTGTCCACGCGGCCCGCCAGACCCGCGGCGCCCGGGGCCACGCCGGTGTCGAGCACCGCCACGAGCGGCGGCTTGTTGTAGAGGCGCCCCGCGGGCGTCCAGCGGATGGCGCGCAGCCATGCCTGGCCGGTGAGGGCCTGGACGTCCTGGTCGAACACCTGCGACTCACGCGCCGACTCGCGCCCGCGCACGGGCGCAGAGATGGCCGGAGGCGGCGCTGCGTGCACGGCGCTCATCGGCGCTTGGCCACCGCGACGAACACCAAGCCGGCGATGAGCATGATGCCGATGATCACGGCCACGATCACGCCGAGGCCCAGCAGCAGGGGAATGCCCACGACGATCGCCTGCGCGCCGCCCACGATGATGAGCACGTCGCGGCCGAGGCCGGCCGGCACGCGGCTGAGCAGGCCCACGGCGAGGGCCAGCACGATCACCGCGCCCAGCAGCACCCAGAGGAACGACGGCCCCCAGAACAGCAGCAGCACGGCCTCGGCGGCCGCGAGGAGGATCGCCAACAGCAGGCGGCGCCCCATCAGCGCGTGGTGCCACCTGGTCCCGTGGCGGGGGGGTTCCTCCTCGATAGCGATCTGCATTTCCGACACCGCGCCGAGGGTAACAGCGAACCCCACGGCGACGGTCGCACCCGGGCGCCTCGGCACGGTGCCGGCAGCACGTCGTGCTTCACTACCCACCATGCGCCGCATTGCCTTTGCCATCGCAGCCGCAGCAGCCCTGATCGCGCTTCCAACGACCGGCATCGCGAAGGGCCCGGCGATGCCCTCGGAGGCCGAGCAGCAGGAGGCCGTGGCACGTGTCGCGGCTCTTGGCATTCCCCTCTACGAGGCGGGCGTGCAGGGCAAGTACCTGGCTATCACGATGGACGACGGGCCGGGGTCCTATACCGAAAAGGTGATGGACGAGTTCAGGAAGTACGGCTTCCGCCCCACCTTCTTCGTGAACGGCAAGAAGTTCGAGCAGTGGAGCGACACCCTGCGTCGCGAAAGCCGCGAGGGCGCGGTGGGCGACCACACGTGGTCGCACCCGTACCTACCCGGCATCCCGGTGTCCCGCCAGCTGTCCGAGGTGTCGCGCAGCATGACGGCCTTGACCAACATCACCGGCGACCGCGTACAGCTGTTCCGCCCGCCGTACGGGTCCACGACGCTGCCCCTCAACGCGTGGCTGAAGAGGAAGGGCGTGCTGAACGTGCTGTGGTCCACCGACAGCCGTGACTCCCTCGGCGCGAGCCGCGAGGAGATCCTGAGCATCAGCAAGGCCGGGGTGAAGCCCGGGGCCATCATCCTCATGCACGAGAACCGCGGGCAGACCTACTGGGCGCTCAACCGCCTGCTGCCGTGGATCAAGAAGCAGGGCTACACCGTGGTCACCGTGCCCGAGCTCATCGCCCTCAACCCACCCGACCTGGCGGCCGTGAAGCGCCGGGCGGGCGCGGGCGTGGGCTTCCGCTAGTCCGCAGGCGGCGCTGCGCCCGGGAATCCCGCGCGCAGCACGAGCAGGTCGGGGCGGGCGGTGACCAGGCGGCGGGCCAGCGCATCGGCAGCCGGCGAATCGGGAGCGATGCCGCAGATAGCCGACCCGCTGCCGCACAGCAGCGCCGGGGCGGCGCCCGCCGCCTCGACGTCGGCGTGAAGCGCCTCGAGCGCCGGGTCAAGCGACCTGGCCGCGGGCCAGAGGTCGTTGCGGCACCACCGCGGCAGCCCCGCGGCGTCGGGGGGCGCCGGCAGGCCGTCGTCGGGCGGCGGCGCGGGGAGCGAGTCGAATGCGGCGTACACGGCGGGCGTGGACAACCCCGCGCACGACGCGGCGATGACGCACTCGAATGGCGGGGCAGCAGCGGGCTCGAGCACCTCTCCCCGCCCGGTGGCCCACTGCGCGCCGCCCCGGATGAAGAACGGCACATCCGACCCCACCGCGGCGGCCGCGCGCTCGAGCCGGTCGGGGGTGAGGCCCAGTCCCAGCAGCCGGTCGGCCGCCAGCAGGGTCGCCGCCGCATCGCTCGATCCGCCGCCGATGCCCGCCTGCGCGGGCAGCACCTTGTCGATGTCAACGGCGAGCGTCGGCAGGGCCTCCCCCGCCTCGGCCTCCAGCGCATCCAGCGCCGCCCAGGCGAGGTTCGCCGGGCCGTCGACGCCCGGGCACGACACCCGCCGTTCGGTCGAGGGGCTGACGGTCACCCGGTCGACCGGGCCCTGCAGCGCCACCATGAGGGTGCGCAGGGGGTGGTAGCCGTCGGGGCGCACCTGCCCCACCAGCAGGCGCAGGTTCACCTTCGGCGGGGCATCCGCCGTGACCCGGTCGCGCGTGCTCACGCCCCTCATGCCTGCCGCCGGAGCGCGGCTGCCAGCCGCGGGTAGGCCGCGGGCTCCACCTGCTCGGGGCGCACGGTGGCATCAAGCCCCTGGTCGGCAAGCGCGGCCCGCACGGCGTCGCGATCGGCACCGGCCTGCCCCAGGGCATTCACGAGGGTCTTCCTGCGCACTGCGAAGGCGGCCCGCACGAGCGCCCGCGTGGCGTCGTCGGGGGCGGCGGCGATGCGACGCAGGCCCACCAGGGCGGAATCCACCCGCGGCCGCGGAGAGAACACCTCGCGCCCCACCGAGCGGCGACCGGTGGCCTCGCACGCCAGCTGGATGATCACCGAGGGCCCGCCGTAGAGCCGCGATCCCGGCCCGGCCAGCCAGCGGTCGGCCACCTCGCGCTGGGTCATCAGCGCCCAGTGGGTGACCAGCGGAAGCCGGCAGATGCTCTCGATGAGGATCGGCGTGGCCACGTGGTACGGCAGGTTGCTCACCACCCGTGTGGGCGGGGGGTCAAGCGCCTCAAGGTCGGTCTTCAAGCAGTCACCCCAGAGCACCCGCACGCCGTCGAGGCCGGCCGTGGCCTCGGCAAGCGGCTGCTCCATGCGCGGGTCCACCTCGAGCGCGTGCACCGCGCGCGCGGCGCGGCCCAGGGCGGCAGTGAGCGTGCCGAGCCCCGCCCCGACCTCAAGCACCACGTCGTCGGGCCCCACCTCGGCCATGCGCATGGCGAGGTCGGCGAGGTTCTCGTCGAGCAGGAAGTGCTGGCCCAGGTCGGTGTCCGGCCTGATGCCATGGCGCTCCATGAGGCGCTGCGTGCCCACGCGCTTGGGGGGTCCGCTCACCACCCGAACACGCGCGCGGCGGTGGCCGACGTTGCCGCGTCGAGGTCGGCCAGGGCATCCCCGCGCAGCTCGGCTACGCAGGCCAGGGTGTGCGCCACATAGGCCGGCTGGTTGCGCTTGCCGCGCATGGGCACCGGCGCCAGGTAGGGCGCGTCGGTCTCCACCATCAGGCGGCCGGCCGGGATACGCGGCACCACGTCGCGCAGCGGGGTGTTCTTCGGGAAGGTCACCGGCCCCGCCAGGCTGATGGTCCAGCCGCGATCAAGGGCCTCATCGAGGTACTCGGGGATCGAGAAGCAGTGCAGCACCACGTCGGTGAGGCCCATCTCGCGCAGGATCACCATGGTGTCGTCGGCCGCGTCACGGGTGTGGATGACCAGGGGCATTCCGAGGTCGGCGGCGAGCTCGCCCTGGGCGCGGAAGGCCCGTGGCTGGTCGTCCGGGGTGGTGCGATCGTGGAAGTAGTCGAGGCCCGCCTCACCGATGGCCACCACCTTCTCGTGCGCGGCCAGGTCGCGCAGCCAGTCGACATCGCAGTCGCGCCACCTGCCCCGCCCGGCATCCACCGGATGCACGCCCACGGCGGCGTACACCTCGGGGTGGGACTCGGCCAGCGCCACCGCCTGCTCGCCCTGCTTGCGGCCGCAGCCGATCGTGACCACGCGCTCCACCCCCGCCGCGGCCGCGGCCGCGATGAGGTCGGGCACGGGGTCGTCGCACGACGGCAGGTGGCAGTGCGAGTCGACTACGCGGTCACCTCATCCACCTCGATGCGCGGGAAGAGCGGCTCGGGGGGCCTCACGTGGGCACCCGGGGTGCCGGCGTCCCACCGGGCCCCGGCCAGCAGCAGGCCATCCCCGGGCTCACCCAGTGCCGCCAGCACGGCCTCGCACGAGGTCGGCAGCACCGACCACAGCAGGATCGCCGCGATGCGCAGCCCGTTGGCCAGGCTGAACAGCGCCTGGTCGAGTTCGGCCGCACGGGCGTCGTCCTTGGCCAGCGCCCACGGCTCGCGCTCCTCCACCAGGCGGTTGAGGCGGCGCACCCAGGCCCACGCGGCCTCTACCGCGCCCGTGACGTCGTCGCGGTCGAAGTGCGCCAGCACCTGCTCGCGCACGGCCAGCGCCTCGTCGGCCAGGCCGGGGTCTCCCCCGGGGTCGGCGGGCACCGCCCCGGCGCGGTAGCGCTCGATCATCTTGGTGGTGCGCGAGAGCAGGTTGCCGAAGTCGTTGGCGAGCTCGGCGGTGTAGCGCTGGTGGAACCCCTCGTCGGTGAACGTGCCGTCATCGCCGAAGCGGATCTCGCGGCACAGGTAGTAGCGCAGGGCGTCCAGGCCGTACCGCTCGATGAACGGGAAGGGGTCGACGATGTTGCCGGTGGTCTTCGAGAGGCGCTCGCCGCCCTTCAGCACGTAGCCGTGCACGAAGAGGCGCTCGGGCAGCGCGAGGTCGGCGCTCATGAGCAGCGCGGGCCAGATGACCGCGTGGAACTTGAGGATGTCCTTGGCCATCAGCTGCAGCGTGGGCGGCCACAGGCGGTCGACCAGGTCGGTGCCGGGATCGGCGTAGGTGAGGGCCGTGTAGTAGTTGAACAGGGCGTCCACCCACACGTACACCGTGTGCGCGGGGTCCCAGGGCACGGTGACCCCCCACTCCACCTGGGCGCGGCTCATCGAGAGGTCGTCGAGGCCCATCTCCACCATGCTGCGGGCCTCATTCATGCGCGACCTCGGCCGCACGAACGCCGGCACGGCGTCGTAGTGGGCCAGCAGGCGGTCCTGGTACGCCGAGAGGCGGAAGAACCAGTTCTCCTCCTCGATCCATTCCACCTCGCGCCGATGGATGGGGCACGTGCGCCCCTCGGCCAGGTCGCCCTCGCCGTAGAAGGCCTCGCACGAGGTGCAGTACCAGCCGCCGTACGACCCCTTGTAGATGTCGCCCTTCTCGTGCATGCGCACGATGAGCTCCTGCACCGCCGCCATGTGCTGCTCGTCGGTGGTGCGGATGAAGAAGTCGTTGCTCGCGCCGAGCACCCGGCCCATCTCGCGGAAGCGCGCCGAGAGGTCGTCGGCGTGCTCCTTGGGGGTGCGCCCGGCGTCTTCGGCGGCCCGGGCGATCTTGGCCCCGTGCTCGTCGGTGCCGGTGAGGAAGAATACGTTCTCGCCCCGCTGGCGGTGGTGGCGGGCGATCACGTCGGCCATGATCGTCGTGTAGGCGTGACCCACGTGGGGGTCCGCGTTGACGTAATAGATGGGCGTGGTGATGAAGAAGCGGCCGGGCACGGAGGAGGCAGCATAGCGACGGCACCCCCACCCCCCGCTCGGGTGCTGGCTGTGGTGCACGCCGTGGCGCTGCGCCTGCACGAGGCGGGCGTGCCGTGGCTGCTCGCAGGCAGTGCGGCGCGCCTGGTGCGCGGCGGGGCAGTGCGCCCGCACGACGTGGACCTCGAGGTGCGGGAGCAGGACGCCGCGCGCGCAGCGCGCGCCCTGGGCCTGCCGCCTCCCGCCGTGGCCGAGGGCGGTGGCTGGCGCTCGATGCGATCGCAGGGCGCGATCAACGGCGTGCCCATCGACCTGTCGGGAGGTCTCACGGTGCGTGGACCAGGAGGCCTGCTGAGCGGCCCGGGGCACTTGGAAACGGTGACAGTCACCGCCGGTGACAGTCACCCCGCAAGGACGCTCAGCATCCTCCCCGACGGCGAGGCACTCGCCCGGGCGGTGGTATCGGGTGACGACGCCCGCCGCGCACGGGCTGAGGCCGCGCTGCCGCATGACCCCTCGGCCCGCGCGGCGGCGCTGGCCTACGCCGAGTCGCGCATCGCCGCGGCGGCAAGCGCCGCGCGGTAGGCGACGTTTCGGGGGGCGGCGCCAAGCGCCGCCACCACGTCCGCAGCGCGGGCCGGGCTCATGCCGGCATCGAGCATGGGCACCATGTGCTCTGCCAGGACGTGCTCGTCGGGCGCCGGCGGGGCGGCGGGCGGGCCCACCACCACGGCAACCTCGCCCTTGAGCGGGGCGGTGATGCGCGCGGCAAGGTCGGCAGCGGTGCCGCGAAGCACCTCCTCGTGCACCTTGGTGAGCTCCCGGCACACGGCGACGGGGCGATCGGGATCGTGCTCGGCGATGGCCGCCAGCAGCGCGCCCACGCGCCGGGGTCCCTCGAACACCACCACGGGCTCGCCCCACGAATCGAGGCGCTCCACGAACGCCCGCAGCTCGGCCGCCTTGCGCGGCGCAAAGCCCGCGAAGGCGTAGCCGGCGCCCAATGCCAGCCCCGATGCCACGAGGGCCGTCTCAACGGCTCCCGCGCCCGGGATGACCGTGACCGGCACGCCGGCCTCCACCGCAGCCGCCACCACGCGCGCGCCCGGGTCGCTCACGCCGGGCATGCCGGCGTCGCTGACCAGCACGACGGTGGCCCCGTCGGCCATGCGGCGGGCGAGGTCGGCGGCGCGGCGGGCCTCGTTGTGCTCGTGCGCCGGCACCATGGGGGCCCCGGATCCGGCGTGTCGCAGCAACACGGCGGTGCGCCGGGTGTCCTCGCAGGCCACCACGTCGGCGTCCCGCAGCGCCCTGGCGGCGCGCGGCGAGAGGTCCTCAAGCGTGCCGATGGGCGTGGCCACAACCACGAGGGCGCCGCTCATGCGCCCATGCCCTCGTGCGCCATCACCCCGGCCCCCACCATCCCGGCATCGGGCCCGAGGGCCGCCACCTGCAGCGGCGCCCGGCGCGTGGGCGGCAGGGCACGTTGCTGGTAGATGTCGCGCGCGGGCCCGAGCAGCAGCTCGCCCGCGGCCGACAGCCCACCCCCGATGAGGATGATGTCGGGGTCGAACGTGTTGGCCAGCGACGTCACGGCCACCCCCAGCCACTCCCCCGCCGTGGTGACGATCGCCAGCGCCTCGGGATCGCCCTGCTGCGCCAACGCGAGGCCCGACCGGCTGTCGAGATCGCCTGCGGCGTGCAGACGCCCGAGCGCGGTATCGGGGTTGTCCGCGGCGAGGGCCCGGAACGCACGCGCCAGCGCGGTGCCGCTGCACATGGTCTCGATGCAGCCCCGGTTGGGGCATCCGCCCTGGCACGGGGGCCCGTTGCCGTCCACCGAGACATGCCCCAGCTCGGCGCCATGACCGCGCCCGCCGCGGAATACCTGGTCATCGATGATGAGCCCGCCGCCGATGCCCGTGCCCACGGTGAGCAGCACCACGTGTGCGTGCCCGCGGCCAGCGCCGAGGCGGTGCTCGGCCAGCGCCGCGAGGTTGGCGTCGTTGCCGAGGAAAACCGGCAGCCCCACGGCGGCCTCGAGTGCCCCGGCCGCGTCGAAGTCAACCATTCCGGTGTGCACCGAGTGGGCCACCCGCCCGGTGATGGCATCAATCGTGGCGGGCAGGCCCACGCCCACGGCGCGCACCTCGTCGGGCGACCCCGCCGAGAGGTCGGCCACCAGGCCGGCAATGGCGTCGATGATGGCCATTCCCCCATCGGGAGTGGGGATGACGATGGAATCGGTGACCGCGCGCGCGGGGTCGAGGCGCCCCGCGGCGATCTTGGTGCCACCGACATCCACGCCGATGACGCTCATATACCCCCCGCTCGCCGGAACACCCGTGGGCGACGGTACCATCGCCAGCCGATGCCGCCCCAGGGCAAGCCATATCGCCGCTTCAAGGCGCGCGGATCCGCGAAGTCGGCTGAGGGCCTCGAGGGCCTGCAGCAGCTGACCGAGGGGGCCGGCGCCGCAGAGCGCCACGAGCCGAAGCCCGACATCGACCCCTGGGCCCCGCAGCCCACGCGCCGCTGGTGGTCGCTGCGCGGCATCGGCGCGTGGGGCTGGGCGTGGCGCGTGGGCACGCTGCTGGTGATCGGCGTCATCACGTGGGGCGTGCTGGGCTTCATGACGGTCAACGGGGCCGTATCCACGGCCAACGGCCGCGTGCCCCCCAGCGCCCGCGCGGCGCTGTCACCTGCCGGCCCGCTGCTGTCATCGCCCCAGAACACCTTGGTCGTGGGATGGGACGCCCGCGGCGGCGAGTCGCGCGCCCGTGCCGACACCATCATGATCATGCGCACCGACCCGGGCGCGGGCAAGGTGAAGTGGCTGTCGATACCGCGCGACTTCCGCGTGGAGCTGCCCGGTGCCGGGACCGAGAAGATCAACGCCGCGATGTATCTGGGCGGCCAGCGCGGGATCATCAACGCCGTGCGCGACCTCACCGGGCTGCCGATCCACCACATCATCGTGGTGCGATTCAACGGCGTGAAGCGCATGGTCGACGAGATGGGCGGGGTCACCGTCAACAATCCCACGCCGGTGCGGGACTGCCCCTACTCGGGCGGCCTCACCGTGTCGTTCCCGCGCGGGCAGATCGAGCTCGATGGCGAGCGCGCACTGCAGTACGTGCGCGTGCGCAAGTGCGATGGCGACATCAAGCGCGCCGCACGCCAGCAGGCGTTCGTGACCGGCCTGAAGGCGAAGATGGCGTCCCTCACCTCCATCCCCGTCGCGCCCTGGAACGGCGCGGCGGCGATCCGATCGATCGGAACCGACATGGGCACGTCCGACCTCATGAAGCTGGGGTGGCTGCAGTGGCGCCTGCGCTCGGACCCGAGGGATCGCGTCGTGCTCGCGGGCATCCCGCGCACAGTGAACGGCATCTCCTACGTGGTTGGCGAACCCGACCTCGACGAGCAACAGGTCGCCGAGTTCGTCGGCCGCTAGTTAGATGCTGTCGAGCCCCACGGTCTTGCCAGTGCTCTTGCCGGCGCCTTCGGACGACCCGCCCGAAGTGCTGCCACCTGAGTCCCCACCCGCGGCGTTGCCACCCGATGGCGCCGCGGCGGGCTCCTTCGGCCGGCTCTTGGTTCCGTAGTCGGTGTTGTGGAAGCCCTTGCCCTTGAAGTGGATTGCCGGCGCATGAAGCACGCGCTGCGCGGGCGCTCCACACTCCTCGCACCTGGCGAGGGGCTCGTCGGACATGCTCTGGATGGCCTCGAAGCGATGGCCCTTCTCGCAGCGATAGTCGTAGACCGGCACGTGTACTCCTGAGACGGGGCGCGGATCGAGTATAGACCCGTCCCCAAGGCTCTGGCACTCTCATCGGCCGGGTGCCACCGGTCGGGTGCCACGCGCCCCCTTGCTACCCTCGCGCGCGAGTGCCGATGACCCAGCCGATGACCAAGAACCGGACCATCCGCCGCGTCGTCGCCATCGAGCTGGCCCTCCTGGCGGCCGCCGCGCTCGCGCGGCCCCGGAAGCCCGTGCTCGCGGCGGGGATCCTCGGCGCGGGCGCGCTGGGCGCCTGGGGGGCCTTCCGCCCCGCGTCCCCGGTATTCGGCCCCGTGGTGAGCCGGGGCCCCTCGGGTCGCCCGCGCGCCGCCCTCACGTTCGACGACGGCCCTGGCCCGTCCACCCCGGCGGTCCTCGACGCCCTGGCCGACGAGGGCGTGCGCGCCACCTTCTTCGTGCTGGGCCGCCAGGCGCGGCGCCACCCCGAGCTGGTTCGCCGCATGCATGACGAGGGCCATCAGGTGGCAAGCCACGGGTACGACCACGGAATCCTGGTGATGCGGGGGCCGGGCCACGTGCGCGACCAGCTCGCCCGCACCAAGGATGCCGTGGCCGATGCCGCCGGCCCCGACGTGCTCACGCACGTGTTCCGCGCGCCGCACGGGTTCCGCGGCCCGGCCACGTGGGCGGCCGTGCGATCGGCCGGCTACCGCATGGCGGGCTGGACCACGGGCGTGTTCGACTCGGCCGACCCCGGCCCCCACGTGGTGGCCCAGCGGTCGGCCCGGGCGCTCGCCCCGGGCTGCATCCTGCTGCTGCACGACGCCGACGGCTGGGATCCCGACCGCCCGAGGACCCACACGGCGGCGGCAATCCCCGACATCTGCGCGGCCGCGCGCGAGAAGGGACTCGAGCTCGTCACGCTCGATGAGCTGGTGGCATGAGCGAGGAGACCGCGAAGCGCCGGGCGATCCCCAAGTGGGCCTGGCACGCCGTACGCATCGCCGTCATCGCAATCGTGGTGATCCTGCTCGTATGGCGCGTCGACTGGGGCGCCGTGGTGGCGGCCTTCCGGGTGGACAGCATCTGGCTGCTCGTCATCGCGGTGCTCGCCAACTTCGTGTCGGTGCTGCTCAAGGGCATGGCGTGGAAGGGCGTGGTCGACGGCCTGCCGGGCCTCAGGAAGAAGACGCGCTACCTCGATCTGCTGAGCCCGCTGATGGTGGGCTTCCTGTTCAACACCATTCTCGCGGCGCGCGTGGGCGAGATCGCCAAGGTGGTGCTTGCCCGTCGCCGCCTGGCCAAGCGCGGCGAGGACGTATCCACCACCGTGCTGCTCGGCACCGTGGTGGTGGAGAACATCGTCACCACGATCGCGTGGGTGGTGCTGGTGATCCTCATCGGCCTCTTCCTGCCGCTGCCGTCGTACGCGTGGATGATCACGGCGGTGCTCGGGGTGATCTGCCTGGTCATCGTGGTGGTGGCCCTGCTGCAGAACCCCAACCGCCAGGTGCCGCCGTGGCTGTCCACCGGGTCGATCTGGCGGCGCGTGACCCGTGCCTTCCAGCGCCTCTGGGGCGCCGTGCACGAGAGCCACGCGAGCCTGCGCGACCCGCAGCAGATGATGCGCGTGGCCATCCCCAGCTTCGGCACCTGGCTCGCGCAGTGGGCGGGCATCTACGCCACCCTCGGCGCGTTCGGCCTGGGCTACGTGGGCTGGGGCGGTGCCGGACTGCTGCTGGTCACCATCACCCTCGCCCAGTCGTTCCCGATCCTGCCCGGCAACCTGGTGGTGTTCCAGGCCGCCGCCGTGGTGCCCCTCACGGCGACATATGGGGTGAGCGCCGCCGACGCCCTGGCCTTCTCGATCGTGCTCCAGGCCACCGAGATGGTGGTGGGCGTGGTGATCGGCTTCGTCTTCCTGCTCTTCGAGGGCGTCAGCTTCAGGCAGCTGCGCCGCGAGGCCGAGGAGGAAGAGGAGTCGCTCGAGACCTAGGAGACCGGATCGCACGCGGCGCCCAGGCGGCGCGGCATCAGCCGAAGCGGCCTGACACGTACGCCTCGGTGCGCTCATTCTGCGGGTTCCCGAAGACGTCCTTGGTCGGGCCGGTCTCGATGAGGCGGCCGGGGTCACCCTCGTTCTCGATGGTGATGAAGCCCGTGTAGTCGGACACGCGCGCCGCTTGCTGCATGTTGTGGGTGACGATCACGATGGTGACGCGGGCCTTGATCTCGCGGATCAGGTCCTCGATGCGCAGCGTGCTCTGCGGGTCGAGCGCCGAGCAGGGCTCGTCCATGAGCAGCACATCGGGCTCCTCGGCGAGGGCGCGCGCGATGCACAGCCGCTGCTGCTGCCCGCCGGAGAGCCCGCCGGCGTGCGCCGGGAGGCGGTTCTTCACCTCATCCCAGAGGCCGGCGCCCCGCAGCGTGGCCTCCACGAGGTCATCCTTCTCGCTCTTGTTGAGCCTGGTCCCGGTGAACCGGGGGCCCGCCAGGATGTTGTCGCGGATCGACTTCGTCGGGAACGGGTTCGGGCGCTGGAACACCATGCCCACCGCGCGGCGCACGGCCACGGGATCGGCGTCGCGGCCGTAGATGTCGATGTCCCGCAGCATCACCTCACCGGTGCACCGGGCGTTCGGCACCATCTCGTGCATGCGGTTGAGGCAGCGGATGTACGTGGACTTGCCGCAGCCCGAAGGCCCGATGAGGGCGGTCACGGTGTTTCGGGGGAAGTCGAGGGTGATGTCCTCGACGGCCTTGTGCGATCCGAAGTAGGCCGAGAGGTCACGCGTGAACATCGGCAGCGGCCCGGTGGTCGCCGCCACGGCGACCGCAGCATCCGTCACCTCGACGCGCGCGATATTGACCTGTTCATCCACCATCGGCTGCGACGGTACCCCACCGGCCGTCCGGCCTGGCGAGTCGTGCTCGGTGGTCGCCGTGGCGTCATCGTTCATCGTCCCTCCAACGGGCGGGTGCGTCGCGCCAGCAGGGCGGCGACCAGGTTGAGGATAAGGATAATCGCCACCAGCACGAGTGCCGCACCCCACGCGAGCTGAAGTGACGCAGGCGTCTGGACCTGGATGGTGTTCTGGTAGATCAGTTGCGGGATCGATGCGATCGGCTCTGTGATGCTCGTCGAGAAGAACTGGTTTCCCAGCGACGTGAAGAGCAGCGGGGCGGTCTCGCCGCTGGCGCGGGCGAGGCCCAGCAGTATGCCCGTCATGATTCCCGGACCGGCCGCGGGCAGCACCACCGACCACGTCACGCGCCACTTGGGCGCCCCGAGCGCGGATGCGGCCTCCTTCTGCGCGACCGGCACGAGCCGCAGCATCTCATCTGCGGAGCGCACGACGATGGGGAACATGATGATCGCCAGGGCGATTCCACCTGCGAGCGCCGAGAAGTGCTGCTGGATGACCACGATGCCCAGGTACACGATGAGTCCGACCACGATCGAGGGCACGCCGAGGAGCACGTCGACGAAGAACCCGATGCCGTCGGCCAATCGCTTCTGCCAGCCGGTCTTCTTCGCCACGTCCGATATGAACAGGGCCGTGAGCACGCCGAGCGGGGCGGCGATGATCGTCGCGATGGCCATGAGGATGAGGGTCCCCACGAGGGCGTTGGAGATGCCGCCTCCGTAGCTGTTGGGGTCGAGCGGCGGGAGCGTGGTGAAGAACGCGCCCGATATCGCCGGAAAGCCCTTGTAGAGCATCTCCCACATGATGAGCACGAGGGGGATGATCCCGACTCCCAGGCTGAACCAGATGAGCCCTTCAGCCGTCCCCGACTTCACGCGCCGCTTGCGCGATACGGCGTTCGGGCCCGAGATCGGCAGGGGCTCCCGGCGGCCTGGCGTGGGGGCGGCGGGCGGCGCAGGAGTGGATGCCACCGGCGCGGGCGGTGCAGCGGCACCGGTCGGCTCTGCGGGGGCCTCGTCATCGGACATGGCCGGGCGGTGCCACAGGGCCAGGGACGACCACACGCCGCCCGCGCCGCCCATGCCCGGCCTCTCGCCGCGGCGCACCAGGATGCGCGCGATGGCATTGATGGCGAAGGCGATGAGGAAAAGCACCACTGCGAGGGCGGTAAGGGCGGACAGCTGCAGCCCCGATGCCTCGCCCGTCTGCAGGGCGATGACCGAGGCCATCGTGGCCCCCGGGCCGAGGAGCGATCCGAAGATCACCGGCGAGTTGCCGAGCAGCATGGCGATGGCGATGGTCTCGCCCACGGCGCGCCCAAGCCCGAGGGCCGACGCGCCCACGATGCCCGATCGCGCCCACGGAAGCATCGAGTGCTTCACCATCTCCCAGCGGGTGGCTCCCAGCGCATACGCCGCCTCCTGCTGGTCGCGCGGCACGGTGAGAAGGACCTCGCGGGTGATCGCCGTGATGATCGGCAGGATCATGATGCCCAAAACGAGACCGGATACCAGGAACGAGCCAGAGCTAACGGGGCCCACGAATATCTGCCAGCCGAACAGGCTGAAGCCGCCCAAGGTGTTGGCCAGCCAATCAAGTCCCGGGCGCAGGAAGGGCACCAGCACCGTCACGCCCCAGAGGCCGAAGATCACCGACGGCACCGCCGCAAGGAGGTTTATGAACCCGCCGACCGGCCCGCGCAGCTTGCGCGGGAGGAACACCGTGGTGGCGAGAGCGATGCCGATGGCCGTGGGAACGGCCAGCACCAGGGCGATGAGCGATGTCATCAGGGTGCCGTAGATGAAGGGCAACGCCCCGAATATCGCGTCGCCGGCGGCGGTGGACGGAATCCACTCGGTGCCGGTGATGAACCCCCAGACGCCGAAGGTGCTCCACACCTCGGTGGTCTGCTCGACGGTCTTCCAGATCAGGTACCCGACAGCCACGACCGAGAGCAGGGCGGCGAGCCCCGCGACGATCGCGTAGCCCCGGTCGGCCACCACTCCCCCGGGCCCCTGGCGTAGCCGGGCGACGGCGACAGGACCGCCGGGGTCGCCCGGGGCGGCGCCGGGCGCAGGCGGCGGTGGCGGTGGCGGTGGTGGAGTCAGGTGGTCTGCGGCAGCGGGAGGGCGGTCAGGCGCCTGGCGGCGTGGTCCCGTGTGCAACCGCACAATAGTGACGGCCGCCCCGGGCGAATGCCCGGGGCGGCCGTCGGTGTTGCCTCAATGAAGCAGACGACTGCGATCAGCCCAGCTTCGACGCAGCGACCTTCGCCACGTTCAGCACGTTCTTCGGCAGCGGCGCGAAGCCGAGGCCGACGAGCGCTCCCTGCGCCTCAGGCGAGTAGAACTGGCCCAGCACGCCCTTGACCTCGCCGTTCTTCGCGCGCCCCGGCACCGCCAGCACCCAGGTGGTGATGGTGATCGGGTAGGCGCCCGCGTTCGAGCTGCCGGTGAAGTCGATGGTGAGGTCGGGCTTGATCTGGCTGACCTTGATGGAGCCTGCCGCCTCGATGCTCTTGGCCGACGGGAGGACGTACACGAGCTTGCGCTTGGTCTTCCCGCCCTGCTTCACGAGCTCGCTCTTGCCGATGGCGGTCACGTTGGTCTGCAGGCCGGCGCGTATGGCGTCGGCGAGGTCCACGTAGCCCACCGAGTTCGCGTTGCTCTTCACGCAGTTGGCCACGCCCGGGTTACCGGCCGACTTGATGGCGCTGGCCGGCCAGTTCGGAGTCTGCGAGAAGCTGATGGCCGTCGCGAACGCCGGGCTCATCTTGGTCAGGTAACGGCTGAAGTTCCACGAGGTGCCCGAGCCGTCAGAGCGCACGCACAGCGTGATGGTGCCGGTGGCGTTCTTCAGCACGGGGTTACTCTTCACGAGCACCGGGTTGTTCCAGGTGGTGATGGTGCCCTGGAAGATGTCGGCGACTTCCTTACCCGACAGCTTCAGCTTGTTTCCGGTGACGCCCGCGATGTTCACCGGCACCGTGATGGCGCCGAGGAGCGTGGGAAAGTAGCTGACCCGGCCACCGATCGCCGCGAGCTGGGCGTCGGTGAGAGTGGCGTCGCTGCCGGCAAAGTCCACCGTCTTGGCAGTGAGGGCACGGATGCCGGCGCTCGACCCGACACCGGTGTAGGAGCAGGACTTGAACGTCCCGCACCAGTTCTGGTAGGCGACGGCGGGGAAGGTGGCGCCGGATCCGGTCGCCGTGGCGAAGGCCGAGCTGGCTCCGGCGAGGCAGCCCACACCCGCGGCCGTGGCGGCCGCAATGCGAATGGTGCGATTCACTTTTAGGATTCTCCTGTGATCGTTCAACGGGGATCTGACTGGCCTCGCCGAACGCACGTCGAACCGCGTGCTCCTGCGAGTGACGAAGAGGGTGCAGGAACTCCTGTGAACGACCTGTGAACTGTTACAGCGGTGCTGTGAAAAGGCGGTGAAACATCGTGGCGCCGGCCGTTATCGCGGGTTCACAGGCGGTTCACGGGATGGTCACGATGCGGGCGCGCGCCACTCGTACATTCCGGCCCGATGATCGCCGTGCCACCACCCAGCGATGACGTCGACGACCGGCGCACGATCCTCATCGTCGAGGACGATGAGAGCACCGCCCGGGCCACCGCGTACCACCTGTCGAAGGCCGGATACCGCACGAGCGTGAGCAAGGATGGCCTGGCCGCCCTCACCACCCTCAAGGCATGGCGCCCCGATGCCCTGGTGCTCGACCTCATGCTGCCTCACGTGGACGGGCTGAGCATCATCGAGGACGTGCGGCGGTGGGCACCCGACCTGCCGATCGTGGTGATGACCGCCCGCCAGGAGGAGAAGGACCGGCTGGAGGCCCTGCGGCTCGGCGCCGACGACCTTCTGCGCAAGCCGTTCTCCGCCCGCGAGCTGGTTGCGCGGCTCGAAGCGCTCTTCCGCAGGATCGAGACGCGTCCGGCCGACGATGCCGGTGACGCCGGCGATGTGTCGCTCGGCGAGATGGAGATCGACCGCGACCGGCTCGAGGTGCGCGTGGCCGGGGAGGTTGCCCCGCTCACGCCGCTGGAGATCAAGCTGCTGTGGATCCTGCTCGAGGAGCGGGGCCGCACCCTCAGCCGCGATGAGATCTTCGAGCGCGTCTGGGGCGGTGAGCGCCGCGACGGCGACCGCTCGGTGGACGTGCTGGTGCGACGCCTGCGGCGCAAGGTGGACGAGGCCGGCGGGCAGTACACCTACGTGCAGACCGAGATCGGCGAGGGCTATCGTCTGCAGCCCGTGCCCCGGGCATTTCCGCTGCGCCGCCGCCGGCGCGCCTAGCGCGTGACGGGCCCACCCGTCACCTGCACCGCCAGCACGGCGACGTCGTCGCGCAGGTTGCCCTCGTCGTAGCGCTGGGCGGCCTCGGTGAGGTACGCCAGGCGCTGCTCCAGGCCCGTGTACCGGGTGGCCAGCAGGGCGTCGGCCGCCCGCTGCCACCCGAAGATCTCGTCGTTGCGACGGGCCTCCACCAGGCCGTCGGTGAAGACCACCAGCATGGCGTCGGGCGGCACGGTGATGTGCGTCACCGGCCAGTCGACCTCGTCGAGCAGCCCGAGGATCGGCCCGCGGGCGTCGACTTCCACGAGGCCGGCCTTGTCGCCATCCACCAGCAGCGGGCGCGGGTGGCCCGCCAGCGCGAACTCCGCCGTGCCGTCCGGGCTGATGATGCAGTGACACATGGTGGCGTAGATACCCTGGTCGCGCTCGTGGGGTTCCGCGATGTGGGTGTTCATGATCTGCAGCACGTGCCGGGGGTCGGGATCCGCCTCCACCAGCGCGCCCCAGCCGAAGCGCATGCGCGCGGCGCGCGCGGCCGACTCGGCGCCGTGTCCCGCGACATCGCCCACCATCACGGCGAGCCGGCCGTCGTGGAGCACGCGGGCATCGTAGAAGTCGCCGCCCACGGCGAGCCCCGGGCTGGAGGGCAGGTAGCGGGCGGCAATGCGCAGGCCGTGCACGGCGGGCAGGCTCTCGGGCAGCAGGCCCTGCTCCACGGTCTGCCACAGTCGGCGCTCGGCGCGCGCGGCCTCCGAGCGACGGGCGCTGGCCTCGGCCGCCTCGCGCTGGTCCACCACGCGGTCCTGCATCACGTTGAAGGCATCCACGAGGCCCACAACCTCGCGCGCCGCGTGCCCCGGGCTCGGCACGGCCTGGTCCTGGTCGCCCTCGCCCACGCGGCGCACGCCCTGCAGCAGGGATCCCAGCGGCGCGCCCACCCGCCGCCACAACGACCGGCTCGCCGCCGCCACCACGAGCACGGCGAGCAGCACGCCGGCCACCACGGCGAGGATCGTCCAGAGCCTGCGCTGGTCGGCGGTCCCCAGCGCCTGCTGGCGCTGCTGCTCCACCAGCTCGCGCAGCTCTGCATGCTCAGCCCGCAGCTGGTCGAGGCGCTGCTTGTCCACGCCCTCGCCGATGCGCGCCACGGCCTCCGACACGTTGCCGCTGCGGCGCAGTTCCACGAGGTCACGCGCCTCGGTGAACCAATCCCTCGCGGCGGCGTCGAACGCGCCTACCGCCTTCACGAGCTGCGGCTCGCCGGCAACCAGGGACCGCAACTGGCGCATGTTGCGCGGGTATGTGCCCTCCGCCCGTACGTAAGGCACCAGGTATGACGTGCTGCCGGTGAGCGTGTACCCGCTCACGCCGGTCTCGGCGTTGAGCAGGTCGGCGAGGATGACCTCAGAGGCCTTGGCCCGCTCCACCGCCGCCTGCTGGCCGTCGCGGTATGACGACGTGGCGCCCACCAGGCCCACCATCGCCAGGGCCGCGAGCACGCCCAACACCAGGCCCACGCCGATGACCGCCCTGGTGAGCAGGCCCCGCAGCGACGGCGTTCCCTTACCGGTGATCACCGACCACAGATCGCGGCGTGCAGGATCAGCCATGGCGGGTGAGCCCCGCGGGGCTCAGGCGACGTCCGCGGGCGGGCCCTCTTTCACCAGGCGCTGCAGCGCCTCGAAGGTCTCGGGGGTGGTGATGACCACGAGGGTGTCTCCCGCCAAGATGACCTCGTCGGGGTGCGGCATGGCCACCGAGCTCTCCTTGCGGATGATGGCCACGATCGTGCCGCCGGTGGTGGTGCGGATTCGGCAGGTGGCCACGGTGAGCCCCACCAGCGGACTGTCAGCCGGGATGTCGATCCAGTCGATGGCCAGGTCCTCGAGGGCGATCTCGAGCTTGTCGAGGAGCTCGGGGCGGTACACCACACCGCCCAGGATGGATCCCAGCTCGTGGGCCTCCTCATCGGTGAGCACGATCACCGCGCCGGCGTCCTCGTCGGGGTCGGGGCGGTGGTAGAGCTCGCGTCGGCCATCGATGTGCACCACGGCGCAGACGTCCTCGCCGCGCTGGGTGCGCATCGTGAACTTCTTCCCGACTCCCGGCAGGCGGGTTTCCCGGACCTCGATCACGACACCTTCCTCCTGGATCCGAAGATCGCGCGTCCCACGGTGCGGGACTCCCTCATAAGTATCACCCCGATGGCAGCAGTTACCAGCACGAGCAGCCCGGCGAACGACACCACGCGGCCTCGGAATTCAAGCGACAACGCGGTTCCGAGGGCCGCCAACTGCGCGAGGATGAGCGAGAATTCCCCGCGCGCGATGAGGCTGGCGCCTACGGTCAACGACTGCCGGCGCGTGAATCCGGTCATTCGGCCGGATATCCACCCCGAGATCAGCTTGCCCCCGATCGCCACCGCGCCGGCGAGCAGCAGCCAGTCCCACACCACCCCGAGGCTGCCCAAGTCGATCTGCAGGCCGAATACGAAGAAGAAGATCGCGGCCGTGAAGTCGCGGAGGCCGAACAGGTGGCGCTCGATGCGATCGCGGGCCTCGGTCTCCGACAGCAGGATGCCCGCGAGCAGGGCGCCCACCGGGGCCGACAGCCCCACCCAGTCGGCCAGCGCCGCGGCGCCGACCACCACCGCAAGCGCCACCAGCGCCAGGCGCTCGCGCTCGATCCGGGGGCCGATGCGGTCGATGTAGCGCGGCAGGAAGTGGCTGGCCACGAGGAACGCCCCCACGAACGCCACCACGATCACCGCGCGCAGCGTGAGGTCGGGGCCGCTCACGGCCGTGCCCACGGCCAGGCCCGATGCCAGTCCGAGAAACAGCGCGATGGCGAGGTCCTCGAACACGAGGGTGCCAAGCACCAGGTCGGTCTCGTCGTCGCCCAGGCGCTTGAAGTCGAACAGCGCCTGCGTGATCACCCCGCTGCTCGAGATGTAGATGATGCCGGCGAAAAGCACCATCTCGGGGCCGGGCCCCAGCAGCAGCCAGCCAAGCAGCAGGCCCAGGCCCGCGTTGATGACAAGATCCACGATCCCGCCCGTGAGCACCAGCTTGCGCGCCTGCAGGAGCCGGTCGAGGCTGAACTCCAACCCGAGATAGAACAGCAGGAGGATCACCCCGATCTCGGCGATCAGGTAGAGCGGCTCACCGAGTTCGACGACCGCGGGGAACGGCTCGAAGGGGCCGAGGATGATGCCGGCCACCATGAACAGCGGTATCGCCGAGATGCGTAGGCGCTCGCTGAGCAGCGCCATCGCGGCCACCGCCACCAGAATGATGGCGAGCTGCTCGATGATGCCCATCAGGCAGCCAGGTCGCTGCCGACGACCTCCGAGATATGGCTCACGCCCTCTGCGCGCATGCGATCCATGAGGCCGAGGGTGATGTCGCGGGCGATCAGCGGACCGCGGTACACCAGGCCGGTCCACACCTCCACCAGCGATGCGCCGCCCGCAAGGCGGTCCCACGCATCGTCGGCGTCCATCACGCCGCCCACCCCGATGATCACCAGGTCACCCGCGGCGCAGCGCGCGGCCACGCGCACGGCGGCGCCGGCGCGTGCCCTGAGCGGAGGACCGGACAGCCCGCCCTGCTCGGCCGCCGCGGGCGCGTCGGGGCGAGACAGCCCGTCGCGGGTGATCGTGGTGTTGGTAAGCACCACGCCCGCGAGCCCCAGTTCGCCCGCGAGGTCGACGGCGTCCTCGATCTGCTCATCCGGCAGGTCGGGCGCGAGCTTCACGAGGAATGGCATTGGCACCCGGCCGTCGCGGCGGCGCATGGATGCGTCCTCATCGCGCAGCGCGCCGAGGATCGCCGTGAGGTGCGCCCGGTCCTGGAGCTCGCGCAGCCCCGGCGTGTTGGGCGACGACACGTTGACCACCACGAAGTCGGTCACCCCGCGCATCAGGCGGAACGACGCCAGGTGGTCCTCGGCGGCGCGATCCAGCGGCGTCACCTTCGACTTGCCGATGTTCACGCCTATCGGAACCCCGGCGCCCGCTCCCCTGCGGGCATCGGCCATGCGCCGGGCCGTCACCGCCGCGCCGTCGTTGTTGAAGCCCATGCGGTTGACGATGGCCTCGTCATCGGGCAGCCGGAAGAGGCGCGGCTTGGGGTTGCCGGGCTGGGGCCGGGCGGTGACCGTGCCGATCTCGGCGAAGCCGAAGCCGAGGCGCCCCCATACCCGCACGGCGCGGCCGTACTTGTCGTACCCGGCCGCGAGGCCCACGGGGGATGGGAACTCCATGCCCATGAGGCTCTGCCCCACCGTGGCGTCACGCCTTGCCAGCCACGATGATGCAGCGGCCAACGCAGGGCCTCCCACCTGCAGTGCGCGCAGCGCCGACTCATGCGCCCGCTCCGGGTCCATGCGGAATGCGGCCCGCCGCAGCAGCGCGGCGGGATCGGCCGTCATGCCACCGCCAGTCGGTCGCATTCCGCGGCCAGGGCGGTGTCCTTCTCGGTGATCCCGCCCTGGTCATGCGTGACCACCGCGATGCGCACCGTGTTCCACCGGATGTCGATGTCGGGGTGGTGGTCGGCGGCCTCGGCGGCGTCGGCCACGCGGTTCACGAACGCGATGGCAGGCATGAAGCCCTCGGGGAAAACGTACTCCTTCACGAGCATGCTGTCCTCGATGCCCCAGCCGGGAAGGACCGCCAGTGCGGTGCTGATGTCGTCGTCGCTGAGCAGGGCCATGACGCAACCCTACCGACGAGACTTGCGGTAATGGAAATCACCGCATCGCATCCGGGCGCGCTCGGCATGGAGGGGCGCCGGGCGCGCCGACTGGGCCTGTACCTCGCCGGGCCCGGCCCCGGGCGCCCCGCACACCTCGCGGCGCTGCGCATGGCAATCGCGCTCGCGGCGCCGCTCGCCATCGGCATCGCCGTGGGCCGACCCGACCTCGCCGTGCTGGCGGCCCTCGGCGCGGTGTTCACCTCGGTGGTGGAGCCGGGGGGCGGGTACGGGCGCCACCTGCGCGTGTATGGGGTGATGACCATGCTCAATGCCCTCGTGGTGATGCTGGCGCTCGCGTGCTCCGGCCACGCCGTGGCGGCCGGCGTGGTGATGCTGCTGCTGGGCGTCAGCGCGGGCGTGTCCACGGCATGGGGGGCGATTCCCACGCTCGTCGCGCCCACCTGCCTCGTGCTCTTCGTCGTGGCCCAGGCGTTCACGCCCGCCCCGGCATTCGGCTGGTCGGTGCTGGCGGTGACCGTGGGCACCGCCTGGGTGGCACTCATCGCCGTCATCCCGTGGCCCGTGGCCCCCTACGCCCCGGCGGAGCTCGCCACCGGACGCGCCTGGATGGCCGTGGCCGACTACGCGGGTGCGCCGGGCGATGACCGCCTGCAGCAGTCCGCGCTCGGGGCCATCGTGCAGGCCCGCGACACCGTGGCATCGGTGCGCAGCAGGCGTCCAGGGTGGTCGGCCGTATCGGCGCGCCTGTGGGCAACCCTCGTAGCGGGGTCGCGCGTGGTATCGCTGGTGTCGAGCCTCGAGGACGAGCGACGGCGCGAGCAAGCCGAACCCCCGGTGCGCGCCGCGATGGACGACGTGCTCGTGCACGTGCAGTCGGCCGCCCGCGACATCGCCATCGGCACCATCGACCGCACCCACGCGCATCCCGCCGAGGCGCTCGAGCAGTCGGTGGATCGCCTGAAGTCGCTCACGCCCGATCCCGACGGACTCACGGGCGCGGCGCTGCATACCGCGCTGGTGGACCGTGGACGGATGCGCGCGGCGCTGCGCATAGGCCGCCGCATCGGCGACGCCATCGACGCGCTTGATATGCCCGATCCGCCAACGGTGACCATCACTCGCCCGCGCAGGCCCGCCACGGGCGTGTCGCTGCGAGCCGCGCTCGACCCGCGATGCACCGCCATGCGCCACGGGCTTCGCCTGGGCATCGCCACCGGGCTCTCGGTGGGGGTGTTCACCGCGCTCGCCGGCACGCCTGTGATCGGCATCACGCACGGCCAATGGGTGTCCATCGCGCTGGTGGGCGTGCTGCAGCCCACACTCGGCGATTCGGTGCAGATCGCCGCCCAGCGCGCGCTCGGCACCGCGCTCGGCGCCGTGGTGGCCATGGTGCTGCTGGCCATCGCGTACGGGCAGCCCTGGGCGATGGCCGCGGCGATTCTCATGGTGGGGGCCCTCGCCGCCCTGCTGCAGCCCGTCAACTACCTGTGGTTCATCACGCTGTTCACGCCGCTGTCGCTGCTGCTCTCGGCCGTGGGCGCCGGGCTCGATGCCGCCATCGCGAGCGAACGCATCATCGCCACCGGCGTGGCCTGCGTGATCGGCCTGGCCATCGCCGCGTTCGCGTGGCCCACGCGCAGCGGCGAGCAGCTGCCGGCCGTGCTGGGGGCGAGCATCGACACCTCAGCCGACGACCTCGACGCCGTGCTGCGCGTGGCCGCGGGCGACCTGCCGCGCACGGCCATGAGCGAGGTGCACCAGCGCGCCATGCTGGGCGTGGACGATGCCGCCCGCGTGCTGCAGGCCCGCATGGGCGAGTCGATCGAGGCGTTCTCCCGCCCCGACGCCCTGGCGGAGATCGAGGCCACCGCCATGCAGCTGGTGCGCGACATCGGCACGCTGGCCGGGCGAATCCCCATCGATGGCGTGGCGATTCCCGGCGCGGCCGACCTGCGCGCGCAGCTCACCGGCGCCCTGCGCGACGTGGCGGCGGCGGTGCGCGCCGGCACCTCTCCCCCCGCCCTGGGCGACCTGCCGGACTGCCTGGCCGAGGCCCACGCCGCGGTGGACGACGCCCGCACCGCCGAGGACATCCCCCGCGGCCTCGCGGGCACCGTGGACATGCTCGACGCCATCGCATTCGCCACGCAGCGCCTGGCACGCGAGGCGGGTGAGTGGGCGGCGGCCAGCGCGCAGCCGCGCCTGCACTGGTGGCAGCGCCTGGCGCCGGCCGCGGGGGCACCGGCGTGAGCACGGCGGCTGCCCGGCCTGGCAGCCCCACATGGATGGCACTCCGCCTGACCGCGCCGGGCACGGGTCGCCCCAACCCGCGCGGCGCCACGCGCATGCTGCTGGCGCTGATCGGGCCCCTCATGGTGGGGCTGGCCATCGGCCGGCCTGTGCTCGGCATGATCGCCGCGCTCGCGGCGTTCTTCACCGCGCTCATCGAGCCCATTGGCGGGTACCGCGCCCACGTGAGTGCCTACCTCATCATGGTGCCGGTCAACGCCGCCGTGGCCGCGCTGGCATCGGTGGTCGCGGGCACGGTCTGGCAGGCAGGCCTCGCCGGCCTCGCGGTGGGCGTGGCGTCGGGAATCCTCATCGGATCGACATCCCGCATGGCCGTGGTGGGCCCCTTCCCGCTCTTCCTCTTCGTGGTCGTGCAGGGCACGGCACCCCAGCCGGCCCTCTGGGCGGCGGCCGTGGCGGCCGCAACAGGAGCCCTGTGGGTGGCGCTGGGATCCATCGTCCTGCTGCCGTTCGCCCCCTTCGCACCGGCCGAGGTGCACGTGGCCGAGGGATGGAAGGCCGTCGCGCTGCTGGCCCGCGACCCGCGCAGCGAGCGGCGCCACGCCATGGCGCTGTCGGCGCTCGAGACCGCGCGCCTGAACATCGTGGCGATATCCCATGGCTCGGCGCGCTGGCAGCACCGACGACGACAACTGTGGGCGTCCACCCTGCAGGCCGAGGGCGCGATGCTGGCCATCATCTCGCTGGGGGCGTCCGATGCCCCCTGCGACGAGGTGCTCGCCGACGCCGACCGCTTTGCCGCGTCGCTGGCGGCGTATTCCATCTGGCACCGCACCCGTCCCGATCCCCAGCCCCTGCAGGCCGCGGTGCGCGAATTCATGGATGAGGTGAAGCAGCGCGCCGACGCCATCGCCGACCCGCGCGACGCCGCCATCGCGCTCGCGCCCTCGCGCCCCGCTGAGCGCCTGATGCAGCGGCTCATCAGCGGCCTGGACGCGCTCGACGCCGACGACCCACAGGCGCCACCCATCCCCGAGCACGTGCCCCGCCCGCTGCTCGCGCCCCTCAAGGCGGCCGCGCGGTGGTCGTCACCCGGTTTCCGTCATGGCATCCGCCTCGGGGTCGGCGCAGGAGGCCTCATGGCCATCATCGGGGCGGGCGGCGGCGACCTGCTCGACCTCACCACGCACGGCCCGTGGGTCACCATCACCTTGGTGGACGTCCTCACCCCGGCCCTCGGGACGTCGCTGCAGCGCACCACCCAGCGCGCACTCGGCACCGCGACCGGGGCGATCCTCGCCGCGGCGCTCATCTGGCTGCTGGGCGATCCATGGCTGGTGGCCTGGGCGGCGATCGCCCTGGGCACCACCGCCGCCTTCATCCGGTACGTCAACTACGCGTGGTTCATGGCGCTTTTCACGCCGCTGGTGCTGCTCATCGCGTCCACCGCGGCGCCGATGGGGCCGGGCGTGGCAGGGCAGCGCTTCGTCGCCACCCTCATCGGCTGCGGGCTGGGATTCCTGCTGGCCACGTTCCTGCTCCCCACGCGTCACGCGTCCGCGCTGCCCGGCGCCCTCGCCGATGCCGTGGATGCCACGGCCGACGGCATCGCCGCGGGGCTGGCCGTGGCGCGCGCGGGCGGCAGCACGACCAATCTCGCCGCCTCGCAGCGCGACGCCATGCGCGCCGCGGGGGCCGCGCTCGAGGTGCTCGACGGGGCCACCATCGAGTCGCTCACCCGCCGCGGCGCAGATGCCCCGCTCGCCGACCTGCAGGCGGCCACCTTCGCCCTGGTTGAGCGCATGGCGGTGATGGGCACCCGCATGCCCGAGCGCGCACGCCTGGTGCCTGGTACCGCCGACGCCGTCACGGCCGTCATCGACGTGCTGCACGACACCGCGGCCGCCGTGCGTGATCGACGCCCCCCCGCCCCCGCGCCGGCCATCGCGCCCATGCTCGATGCGGCATGGGCCGACCTGGGCACGGCCGAGAAGGCCGGTCGGCCCGATCCGGATGCCGAGGGGATGGTGGACGGCCTCGAGGGAATCATCGATGCCACCCAGCGCCTTCGCGCGGCTGCCACGCGCTGGGCCGAGGCAGCGGGATCCGCCTGACGCCGACTATCCCCCGAACCCGGGTGCCTCGGGAAGCACCGCGCTCTCGCCCAGCACCAGGCCGATGATGTAGCGGAGCGAGATGAGGCCCACGGCCTCGTGGCCATCCATCACCAGGCAGTGCCGAAGCCCCTGCCGCAGCATCGTGCGCCCCGCGGCCTCGAGGCTGGTGTCGGGGCCGATCACCGCGACGTCGTGGCGCATCCAGCGCTCCACGAGGTCCACCGAGGGGTCGGCGCCCGAGGCGATGGCCACGGCCAGGTCGCGCTCCGACAGCAGGGCCGGACCCTGCATCGAGGGGTCGAGCACGATCACCGACCCCGCGCGCTCGGCCACCATCGCGCGCGCGGCATCCACCAGCCGGTGCATCGGCCCCACCACCGCGGTGAGGGGCGCCATGTAGTCGCGGGCGTGCTTGTCGGCGAGGTCGGTAAGGGCCATGCCCGGGTTGCTACCACCCGGCGGCGGAGCGCGCCGTGGGACCGGCGCCCGGCGGCCCGATAACCTTTCCCCGGGCCGTTAGCTCAGTTGGTCAGAGCAGGGGACTTTTAATCCCAAGGTCCTGGGTTCGAATCCCAGACGGCCCATCTCCCGGCGGGAGCCCCACTGCGGTGGTTACCCTGCCAGCGTGACTCCGACGCAGGCACGCACAGCACGCTGGATCTCGGTGGTGGTTCTGGCCCTTGCCGCCATCGCCGTCATCGCCCTGGGGCAGAGCATGTGGTGGGTGGCGCTGTTGTTCGCGCTGGTCATCGTCTTGTCATTCGTGTTCGGCCGCTTCGAGGCCCGCTAGGGCCAGCCCGCGGTTAGCCGCTGATGAGCGTGAACGAGTGGGTGCTGGTGCCATCGGGCTTGGGCGTGACCACCACCTGCCCGCGCATGCCGGCGTAGGCCCCGGTGCCGCCGGTGACCACCCGACCCGATGCGACAAGGGCCCCCGGCGCGGATGCGCTGGCCCGCTGGTACGGCCCGCGTGCGATCAGCGATCCATCGGCGAACACGTAGCCGAAGGCGCCGATATACCACTCGTGGGTGCCGGCGCCATAGACGTCCACCAGGGTGGAGTCGACGGCGTACGTGCCCACCTCGGTGCCTGCGGCATCGAGGACCATCCCGGCGATCACCCGCAGGT